>Ga0325410_1000699_pt1 | contig 35421 bp, 14 predicted proteins | sample PopdelMetagenome_16_FD_206182 | JGI IMG/M metagenome (GOLD analysis project Ga0325410, IMG submission 206182) | Populus deltoides microbial communities from Bellville, Georgia, United States - Xylem-PdIQD-R3 | ecosystem: Host-associated > Plants > Phyllosphere > Stem > Wood/Secondary xylem...
TTATCCAAAAATAAATGTTTTTTTTATTTTTGAAGATAAAGTTCATCTATATAATATATAAAACAAATTATAAATGAATTAGAATAATTTCTTCAAAAATTAAATGTATACAAAATAATTAAAAAAAACTGTCAATTAAAAAATACTAATTAAGAAAAATAAAAAAAATAATCACAGAGAAGAGGTATTAATTGAAAAATAAAATAATAATTTTTTTAAAAAAAAATACCAATAAAAAATTAGTAAAGAAAAAAATTAGACACTATTGAGCCTGACAAGTGTGTCTGGCCAATTTAGAAAGGGCCCGTGCGCATTCCCTTATTTTTTAAAAAACTAACAGGGTTGTCAGCCCTAATTTTTGTTGAAAACAAATAAGTAAGGCAACATGTCATCTCTATTTGTCCAGATTTCTGCCATTTTGGTGGTAAAAAAATCGGGTGACCTTATGGTTTGTTGATTAAGAAACCATATTTTTAACCTCTATTTTTACCCAAAACATTTAGAAAAAATTCTAGAGACCTTGATAAACCCCTTAATGACATTAAAAAATTAGGAAAACAACATAAAATTCAAAAATCAACTCTAAACCAAAAATCTTTCCGAGCTCAGATCTATTTTAGGCAATTTTACGGTGAAAAAATACCTAAGTAGAACTCAACTCGCCGAATACAACTTGTTAACACCAAGATTTACTATTTTAGTGATTGAAATGTTGTCAACAATGATTTTCTTTCTTGACCTACAGAATCCTGCGACTCTCTTAAACCAGGGTCCTAAAAATAATGAAAATGAAGTTTTGGGCTAAAATTGATTTTTTTTTTTTATGAAATTTCAAAAATTGAAGGGACCGATTTTTATAATTTAGAAAATTTCCATTAATGAAAATTTCACCAAAACTTCAAGAAAACCACTCATTTTCTCTATGTTTTTCACTTTGATACCCTATCTTTTAATCTCATCATTCCCCAACAAATTAATCTAAATTGGCCTACAATCTAGTTCTATAAGGGCGAAACAGGACAAAAAAAGTTTTAGGACAAAAAAAAATTATTGTGGAAGTTCACGGTGAATAGTGAGATGGGCTACAATGGCATGAGGAACAATAATTTTCCCATGCATTTTAGTGTTTTGTATAATATAAGTCAATGCTTTTATTTATTAGTTTTTTTTTACAATAAACTATTAGTGATCTTGAGATTATTCAATTATTCATTACAGTGAGTAAAATTTAGACAAACAATAACACAATGTAAAACAAATAAGAAAATATGATTCCAAACCCTGTTTTTTTTTTTTAATGAAAATAAGTTGAAATTGAAAATGCTTGTGATTAGACACAAACAATAATTAATAGTTGTCTAAGCAATCAATTAAGATAAACACTAGTTATGGAAAATTAACTTCATCACTAGTAGCATCAATTGTGTGTTCGCATGCTGTCTAAATATTAAGGTACTTAGAAATACAAATTTTATTGGTGATTGGATAGTTAGAGCATTAAGGTTGTACGTGTGTTACTTAAATTGGTTATACAGTCCACCTAATGACTTCTATAAAAGACTTATGTCTATTTTCCACAAAAATTAAAAAAAAAACGTAAAACTACTTAATTTTTCATTGTATACCAAGGGATTGGAACAATAAAATGACTACCTTACCCTTACTAGAAACTCATTTAACTTGATATTAGGGGTAATATGGGTTTTTCCTAAGTCATTATTAGAGTGATAGGGGCAGATCGGTTTTTTAATGTTTTTTAAGCATAGTGTAATAACTAAATTATCCTTAAAAGTAAAAACTTTTAAACTAGAATCTAAGGGTTTTTCCTATATTTTCACTTTTTAAAGCATACAAAAATGACTAAATTATCTTTAAAAGCAAAAATTTATGTGTTGGCATCTAGGGTTTTTTTTCATGTTTTCATCTTGTTTTTTTAGTTATTATCAAGTTAACTAATGAAAATTTGATATTTTAATAAATATAAAATATTATTTAAAAACCAAGAGTGGTTGGCATGTGGGACATGCCCATGTCCTTAGGACGGTTCCTGAGAAGGCGTTTGGTGGTAAAACAGTGGCTTTTAGGGCAACGTTCAAATCCTCTCGACTCCCCACCATCATTGGGAAAAGGGTGTGCCAACAACCCTCTGATTTGAAGCCAACAAACGTTTTTTTTGTTCTTTTCTTTTTTCTCATCGATTTTTGCATCTGATCCTTCAAATTTTCAGAGAAACCATTCAATTTATTTTTTCTTCAGATTTGGTCTTTTTTATTACGTTTTGTTTTATTTAAAATAATTTATAAAACTTAATTTTTCTTATTTCATCCTCCAATTTTCTCACATGTTAGATTTGATTTGCATTCTTTTTATTGTTATTAATTGTTTGAGAGTTGAGCTTCTTGATTGAGTCCGAGTCTAGAATTTCACAAGTTATGAGTTTGAAAGATTGACTTAGGTTTTATAGATTCGCTCGGGTTTTCTTAATTTTTTTTTTTTTGCTTTTTTTTAAGATCATGGTTTTTCATTTTTGTCTTTTAGGATTTATTTAATTGGATATTGGACAACTTTATTTTTTTTATTTGCTTTTTATAAGATCTTTTATTAATTTTAAAAATGACATGGGTTGTTTAGAGTTTTTTTTTATTTGTTGTTCTTTGTTAAATTTAGCTTTTTTAAAAGAATTGTTTTGAATTTAATTCAATTTATTGATTAAATATAAGTATGAGATGTTTAATTCATGATATTTTGTTTTGTTTGTTTTCTAGGTCGTTGCTCTAACAACGCATGTGGTTTTTTTTGATGTCGTCGTGCAACGTTTCATAATGGTGTTGGAACTGTTTTAGTGAGCTTTTTTTGGTGCTAAGGTGGTATCCATGGCAAAGCACTAGTGAGTCTCTAACGAGTTTTTCTTTCTTCTCCTCCCGAATATAATATTGATAACTTATTTTTTATAGTTAACTATTATCAATTTTTATTTGTTCGCTCTATGTACTATCAATGCCTTATTTTTTGAAATCATATTATTGCATTAACCAAACTTATTGAATGCAGTCTAATTAATGACTCATGTCTCAAATCTTTCTTGTTTATTTGAAAAGGCTACCATCATATGAACATTATTTTTTTATGCTGTGAAAAATATAGGTCAGCTTGCGGCACAGCGCATGCCACTTATCTACTGTTATCCTAAACAATATTGATCCCATGTACTATCACCTAGAACATTTGTGAGCTTATATGCAGTTATAAATGGTATTTATAGATCAAAGAATAATAAGAAAATATCTGAAATAAGAGAAATTTTATACTATAAACAAAAATACAAAAACAAAACCCACAAAACTAATTAAACATGGACTAGAAGAACTTAAGTTTAGTAGTAAGGCACCTTTATTTTTTTGTGAGAAGATTTTCTAAAAACTAGCTACCAGAGAGTTTAAAAACCCGACAACAAAAGAGAGGGTATTCTAAAAACTAACAACAATCCAAAAACTAGTAGAAAAGGAGTTTAAAAAACCAACAAGATAGAAAAAGAGAGATTGTACCAAAACTAGAAAAAAAATAGAGTTTAAAAAAAATAATAGAAAATGTAAATGGAAAATTTCAAACACTAATTCATAATGAGTATTAGAGAGAACACACCTTTTATACATTTTTACTATTTTCATCAACTTTAGGGAGCTTAGAATTTAAAACATGATGATGCTCAAGATTTTGGACATCTAGATTTTATTAGGCTTGATATTCATGTTGGTGAAATATAATAAAAAAAACTTGGAATCTGTGTGACTTTGAAGTAAGAAAGAGTTTTTATCTTTAAAGTGATAGTTGCCTTTGCTATCAATATAGTAAAAAAATACATCTAGGATATAATAAGATATAATAAAGCCACTAGAAGTTCAATGCATAGAAAACTAATAACTTCTCTAATAACTTCATAAAAGGATATTTTTATAGAGAATGGAAGAAAAAAATACTTTTAGATGGACTCAAACACAAAAAGAATTATTCTTAATTTTCACCTTTTGTCCTCACTTTTAAAATAACTAGAGGTACAATATAAAACATAAATTAATTTTCATGTTTATTTAAACAAAAATCATGTCTATCCATTTAATATACATATCTCTCTAACTTAACCTTTCATATGAAATATGTTTTTAAGAATTAATAATTATGACTTCATTTTGGCTTTTTCTTTACTTTCTTGTATTGCAATTTACAGTCAACACTCACAACCAATAAATAACTATTTGATAACTATTTATTTTTATCATTCATTGTTGTGAATGTCTCAATAATTCAATCTTTTTGAAGGGGTGGGAAATAATGTTAATGTCTTTAGAGTCCTATGCACATTAAGCTCAAACATCAGAAGTTAATGGCGCAAGAGGGTTCGCCACTTTGATATGTAAGTCAATATTTGGTATACTTTATAGGTAAAATATGTGTATAATATTTAGAAAGAGAAAGAGAGCCATAAATAATACTGAAAGCTCTCTTGATATATGTTAGTATAATTGTAGTTAGAGTTGTATTTAATTAAGGGAAGAGCCTCTTTGATGATGTCTTAAAAAATCCAAGTAACTTGGGAGCAAGACATATGTGTTGGATAATCAGTTAATCTCTTGGTTTTAACAATTTGATTTATTCTTTCTAGTCAAGGTGGGTGGTGTTTGGTACCTGGTAAACCAAGGTGGTTGGAGGCTAGTACCTGCAAAAGATCCTCTTTGGTAGATTTAGGGACTCTCAAATGCTTAGGTAAGAATTTTTTTTTTAGAGAAAAGACAATCATATTTTAGATAGAGATGCTTTAAAAATATGTGTGCAGTAGAGAATAAAGATTGTGAACCTGGAGCTTGAAAGATTCATAGTATATCTATAACCAATAAGTCTTGTCTTTTTATGGGAAGGAGTGACTAAACCGTAATTTTTCGCTAATAATTTTAATGACGAAAAATATCCTTGACATATGTATTAATGAAATAGAAATATGGTAGGACATTGGAAAATTTTATACATTATCTCTTACACAACATTAATGTTGATGGAAATATGATAGGTTCTTAAATGACTTTTATACACTATCTCTTACACAACATCAATGTCGATGAAAATATGATAGGCCCTTAAGGGACTTTTATACACCTAAAGGTGTAGGGAGAGTAATATCCAAAATGTAGTTGAGCTTATGAGTCTAGGCTCTTCCCCTAGGTTGAGCCCATGAGGGTTAGGCCTTCCCTTTTGAGGCCATAACATTGGGTTCTTCCCCAAGGCTGAGCCCATTAGAGCTGAGCCCAGGCTGCCTGTTGCATGAGACCAATGATTTTTAAGCCCTTGGGGAGTTTTTCAAGCCTGTTAAATTTGAGTTTATCAGTAGCTCTCAAGTTTTTGTGATATTTTATACACAAAAACTTTGTAAGAACACCTTGTACGACGAGTTTGTTGAATTTTATTTGTATAAGAAGAGGGGTGGAAACCCCTGGTAATATACCAGAGACCCCATGTGTAGGGGCATACACCATGGTTGAAAAATAATTTATAATCATATAGAGGGGAACTATGGAGGAACTCATACTGATTAAATTTTTCTAATAGGTGGATCATAGAGGAGGATCTCATACTTAGAAAAACTTTTAAGGGGTGGAGGGGATAGACCTATACCAACACCTATACTTGAAAAATTTCTAAAGGGTGGAGAAAAACTTAAGAAGGGTCAACCTATACCTAAAAAATCTTTTAAGAGGCTCAAGAGAACTCGAGGAGGGTGAGCCTTATACTTAGAAAACTTCTAAGTGGCTGGGGGAACCTATGGTGACACCCATTCTTAAAAAGATTTCTATGAAGTGGAGAGGATAGATCCACATTTATACTTGAAAAAATTTCTAAGAGGCGGAGAGGATGAATCTATGTCAACACTCATACTTGGAAAAAATTCTCAGGGGCAAAGAAAAACCCAAAAAAAGGTTAACCTATACTTAGAAAGTTTTTTAAAGGGTAGAGGGGAACCCAAGAAGGGTGAGCCTTATATTTAGAAAAATTCTGAGTGGCTGAATGGAACTCATGGCGATGCTCATACTTAGAAAACTTTCTAAGAGGTGGAGGGGAGTAAGGGGTGGAGGGGATGAGCTCATGTTTATGCCCATACTTAGAAAATTTTCTAAGAGGTAGAGGGAGACCCAAGAAAAGTGAGCTTATACTTAGAGAATATTCTAAGAGATTAAGGGGTATAATGCAGTTTATCTTAGATAAGGTGTACTTGGGATAATACGTCCTCCCTATACACAATGAGTCTTTTTATCCAGACTCTAAGACCAGTTAGGGTTCCTAGTGATCAAAATACTAGGTGGCGATTCCAGACTCTTTTTTTACTGATAAGAAACAAGAATTTCTTATTTTTTCCCCATCACCGGAGAGATCACGCTTCAGGAGGATGATCTTCATGACACCGCATACGTACGACAATATGAATTTTTATTTTAATCCCTATAATTCTATGTATTTCAAGTACTTTCCCTCAAAAATCTTGATCCTTATTAAAATGATACTGAGATATTTAGCCTTACACATTGTATAGGTTTTTCTAATGTCTATTGAAAATTTTGTGAGAAAATGTGTGTGTGTGTGTGTGTGTGTGCACGCGCGCGCGTGTGAGAGAGAGAGATTCAATAAAGTGCTGTAACTTTACTATTTTGTACATATAATTCATCACACACGCGCGCATGTGTGTGTGTGTGTGTGAGAGAGAGAGAGAGAGAGAGAGAGAGATTCAATAAAGTGTTGTAACTTTACTATTTTGTACATATAATTCATCACGCTTGTTGATGAAATTTATTGGATGGTAAGTATGAGACTACCATCATGATGTAAAAAACATTATCTCATTTCTCACATGTATTATAGTTGAAGAAACTAGAATTGTCGTGATATTTACTAAGCATTGCAAACACACTGATATCCTTTTTAGAAATTAGCATAACCAAGACAAACACATTGAAATGCTTGAGGATCAAGTTTATACTTATAGAAAGAGTGATTATGGACATAACACATAATAAAAAAAAACATTCATGATAAATATTGAGAATAGAAGTAATAGAATAGAACCTTAATAACATATTAAAAGGGTTTGATAATCAATAATATGGGCAAACAACCTATTAATAAGGAAGAAGACAATCATGAAATTATCAGTCCGAAAACGTTTAGGAACATTCATAGCAAACCTATGCCCAAGCTACCTTTATGAGATGCTAGTTCTTACATTTTTTAATGGTTTGTAGCCACACATTAACTAGTGAAAAAAAAAGTCATAAGCTTTGAATAAATCATCAGGATACTGATTCACAAACTCATAATCATTGTTAGAATAAAACATTTGAATTTGAGTATGAAATTATATGACAATCATTTTGTAAATTTGAAAAATAACATGATATTGTAATTGTTTATTCTATTACAATGATCAATGAATGGAATAAAATATTTATGACTTGAAGCAGGAAGGCTAGAAAAAGAAACCCAAACATCTGTATAAATGCATGCAACAGGATTTGAACTTTTATTAAAATTGATTTTAAAAGGAAATAATTTAGAATAAGCAAGAAATATCTTTTTTATAATTTTTAGATGAATTTCTCTCTTTCAAGCCAAGAATTTTTTTAAAAAAATTAAATTTTGGACCAAAATAAAATATTTAAAAAACTAAAGGAACTGTAATGGAAGAATTAGGAAAACAAGGGGACTAAAACATTGTACACATTATCCTTTTATGCTTTACATTTTGGTCTTCTATTTTAAAGTTTTGCATTTGTATAAAAGGTTATCATAATTTGGCCATTATTTTAATTACAAAAGAGTAATTGTAAGGAAAAAAAATACGATGACAAAAAAAAAAGGAGTTGAGCTAAATGAAAACCTCACAGCTACTTGTAATGTAATTTAATTATAATTTTAATGTAATTGTAATATGAGCTCGTCCTCTTATTTTATTTTTTTACAACTTGTTCATTAGAGTGAAGTACAAGTAACGAAACACGATTCACAATCCCAAGGTTATTATTTTTTTAATGAAATGAAGTTGAAATTGAAAATGCATGTTCTTGGACACAAACGATAGAAGAGAGGAGGAAAAGTGGACTATTTGTCTCTGATAATTGTTTATGTTAATGGGTTTCATGCCTACAAAATATTTCATTCGAAGCCTATACTTCCTCTACCTCTAAAATATGTAACTTGTTCCTCCACCTTGAACAAGCCAAAAAAAAAAAAACAAGAAAAAAATCAAAGAATCTCCGACTTCTTCAGTAATCTATACAAAATCTACTGATCTAAAAAAAAAAAATGAACTTTACAATAACTGCACAGCTTGTATCAGTTACTCGTCAACATGCTGTATCTCACCCATCGTAAGTTACTCGTAAGGATGTTGTATCTCACCCATCATAATGCGATTGCTAGAAACCTTGAAGCCAAGGAGAGCAGGATCAATTTGCCTTCCTTTCTTCCCTTTCTTTTTCCCGCTTCGCCCACTCAGTGGGCCATCAGATGATTCCAAGGCAGCCGCATTAGCGGCTTCAGCCTCGGTAAAAACTGGCTTCTTTAGCACATCCATAAATGATGTCTCTGTTATACCAGCATCATTGTAAGATGAGGACCTCCTAAAACGCGCTTCTTTCTTGCCAGATGTCTGACTGTCACCTCCCCGGGTTGCTGCTACATTCTCTACAGGCTCACTCCTCCTTTCTGCAAGGCACCAAAGTATTTGGATTTTTTAAATCACCACCACAATTATCCAAAACCAACAAACAAAAGACAGCACATCTGAAACAATAATGATATACCATCAGAAGTTGCAAGGCTTGCCCGATTTTTTTGCTTGATATGCGAAGAAGATGCCATGTCTGACGACACATCCTTGGAAGAATAGACCCGTGATACCGGCGGGCGTTTATGCAAGGCACTGTCAAGCCCTCTAGTTAAAATAGAAGGCATCCTGTTCACAAGCATTTTTCATGAACATCAATATCGGTTTCAAATCAAAACAGTGCAACCCTCAACTCCTATATTTATGAAGCAAGACCTTTCCAGTAGCTTGATGTCAAAAGAAACAGATTTACTAGGGAAAACCCACTAACGCTGAATACACATGCAAACACAGATGTTGCTAATAGTGAAGTCATGCATAAACAGTTGACCACAAAGCTCATATGCACAATCTGAAAATTGTGAAATTCAAAACAGATTTAATGTCATTGTTGCCACAAATAAGTACAGAGAATGTGGGTTTGACTGCACCCCTGGAGATGTTAAAAGTTTACTTTATCATAGTAGAAGAAAGAAATTAAGCAAGTACTTTGGGGTGGAAAAAATATCCTCACCAACTCCCGTTCTACTGTGAAGTAACTTGAAAAGAAAAGGGGTGGTGGGAATGCAAAATATACCCTATGATTTGGCCCATTTGCAGTCCAGTGAAGGTTTCAAAATTTGAAACTTCAATGATTTGAGGTTTCCTCTGTTTGCTTTTACCTTTTTCCTGTCCGTTAAGTTTCTAGAAATAAGTCCATGATACAGCAGCTACTACGACACAAGATGACATGACATCATGTTAATGTACATGCACTAGGAGACCTATAAAATACAAGGCAGCTAAGATGCGAGTGTTCTCCCACATACTTGCATCTTGTTTTAAGCTTTTTAATGAAGAGAAATCATGAGAGCACCTAACCTATCAAAGAGTAACCATGCAAGTGCTCTGAAACCAAGTTCTGTAAAATACGATATTCAGATGAAGATTAACATCATGATTAAGGAGACCATGATGACTTCATTAAAAACAATCCTACAACAACAAAGGAGAGTCATTACCTGTCAATAGAGACCTCTTCACCCGTCAATTTATCTAATCCCATCTCATACCCGTGTAGGCCTCCATTACCACCTGCAGAATTTCACAAAGCCTCTAATATCCATCTAAGCATAAGCATGATATCTGAAAAGATGTATGTCAGAGAAAATACCAGCACTGCTCAGGGAACTATGCCTGCTACTCTGCCTGCTACTGGCATTAGCAAAATCCATAGCAGTTTCAGCTTGTTCAACAAAGTTCTCTTCAATGTGCGAAACAGACCTGGCCATGGCACTCATGCCTTTGGACCCATATCTGTTATCCAATTCTGCCAATTCTTTATCCATGGCAGATTTATCAACAAACATGTTATCCACATGATTAGTATGAGAAGTATCTACTATGCCTGAAAAGAATGTTGGTTCTTCAGTTAGTGCTCCAGATTTCGACCTTAGGGACAATCTTTCACCATTTCCTTGATGGTGTAATTGACCACTCAAGGACATAGCATGATTATCCTGCAGCAGAGAATTTGATTTCAAATTTTGAGGCTTTTCCATAAATGAGTCATTCATGGTGGCTTCTTGATCTGGAATATCATTTAAAGAGAACGACTCAGTGATTGGCCAAAAGGATTCCTGAGATTTAGAAGAAGATATAAGGTTCCGATAATCATCTTCCGATGACCGAATAGACTGAAGACCCATATTTTGGTGAAGATCCATTAAAACTTGCTTTGAGCTCTCCTCATCTCCGCGAGCTGAGGTCCAAAAACTAGAGTTTCCAGCAACTTCTGAAACATTCCTTTTTCTTTCAGCTTCAAGATGCAATTGTTGCATCCCTCCTTCAACCCAACTATTCTCTTGCTGCCCTTGTTTTCCAGGGAGGTGGCTCTCTGTCATTTCAGCGCGAGAACCATAAATATCACCAAAAACTTGTCGATGACGAGAAGAGACATTGGACGAGAAGGAACCCGGTTGATCAGTAGAATGCATATATAGATGCTCTGCTGAATCTGGACCTTGGGAATGACCATTTACATTATCCATATTCATCCCAGGAATGACAGCAGGCAGAGAAGTTGGATGGTCAAATGCCATAGAGCTGGGCTCATAATACCCACCCTGATGTGGCTCCTGTAGAGCATGATTCCATTTGTTATGGCTTAAATGTTCATCATGTGAGGAAAGCCTCTGCTGTTGCAGGTAAAAATCTGAAGCATTAAATCCTGTAGACTTAGACTGGTGATGACCAGTAGTATTTCTGAAGGTCTGACCAGCTTCATCATTGGACCATGGCCAACCAACTTGCCTTTCACCATCAATTCCTAACTGCTGCCTTGCCAAAGATAACTCTTGCGCCTGCATCTGTTCTTGCTGAAGATGGAACTGCAGGTCCGAAGGGAGTATATTACCATGCTTCACCTGTGATAAGAGGTCCAAGATATCAGTCTGGGGTTCTTGAAGATTATTCTGGCCAATCTTAGCTCGAATTATCTGCTCCAGTGTTAGATCGAGGTGCCTAGGATTATGTGAATTCTGCTGCAGTTCGGCCGCCAGTCGTGTCCTAAATTGAATCTGCTCGAGCAAGTTTTCTCTCAATGGATCTCCCTTTCCCTGCCCATATCCAAGATCAGGCATCTGATGCTGCAGCAACTGTTCCAGAACCTGCTGCTGCTGCAGTTTCATTTGGTACTGACGAAGCTGTTGTTGCTGTTGGTGCAGTAAATGATGCTGTTGCTGAAGCTCAAACTGTCGCTGCTGTTGCTGAAGCTCCACCTGTCGCCGCTGTTGAAGCTCCAGCTGCCGACGCTGTTGAAGCTCCAGCTGCTGCTGACGCTGTCGAAGCTCCAGCTGCTGCTGACGCTGTCGAAGCTCCAGCTGCTGCTGACGTTGAAGCTCCAGCTGCTGCTGACGTTGAAATTGCAGTTCAATAAGATTAGAAGGGATTTGCTCAAAACCCAGTTCCGTAGTATGTGAGAAGGGATGAGATAAATGATTCTGTTGTTGACATTCTTTTTGCGTCTTCTGCAACATGAGATGCTGCTGGTCAAAATCATTGAACTCTGGCTGCCTGTGAAATAAGTGTCGAGCATCCGCGGAACTTAGATCGATGTGAGGATTAGTGAGTGGCTTTTTCCTATAATCTTCAGGCCATGTTTCTGCATAATGGGATTGATCAAATACTGCATCAAAGGACCTGTGACTGGCAAGGGCAGCATCATGCTCTGTATAAGAGTCCATAGCATGAACCTGCACTGGAAATTCATCACCCATGCCAGAAGCCATGTTGGATGATTGAGCACGCCTAAGATTAGAGTTGCTACTGAGCTCGGACATTGACAAGCCAAACGGATGAACTATTTCATCCTGATGAGTATGCATGCCAGCTTCTGAAAATTCATTTAAGATGGCAGGGTTGGTAGAAGGATTAGGACCAAATCGATGAACGTCTGCAACATCTCTCATCAAAGGGTTGCCACTACTTCCAGGCCTTCCAGGAAAGACGATTTCTGTATCCAACAAAGATCAGAGCAACTAAATGAGCCCAATGAACAGATACAGTGACATGAACAGCAGAATCATTCTAAGCAACTTACCTTCATCCGGAGTAACAACATTTTGAAATCTTTGATCATCAGAATACTCCATCCCACTGAGAAAACCATGATCAGGAACCCTTGACTGACCACTAACACTAAAGATGGCCTCAAATCCAGATGAAACCCGCTGCTGGTCTTCCCTGACAGCAGAAACCTTATATTCAAGAGAAGCAGAAGTCGCTGTGCTCCCTTCCAAGCTTTCTCCAACATCATCAGATAGTTGTACCTTAGCAGATGGACTAGTACTTGAAGCGCACCCGGGTTTAAGTTTTAGGTGAGGCATAATATCACCAAGTTCGTGGAAGGGTGATCCATCGGGAGCATCTGACAAACGAACTGGGAGGTCAGTTCCAAAATATCCTTGCTCAAACCATGCAATAATATCAATACCAAGGTACGGTCCCTGAATTGCCCCTTGAGGATCAAGATAGCACAATGATAGTTCCTCAGGCATGATAGTACCCGTGAATTGATGCCCATCATTATTTATATTCAACGAAAATTGATGGCTTCTTGAATTTTGCTGTGCAGAAGAAAAATCAAATAGTGAACTTGAATCATCAGGGAGCTGGCTACCAATTTCAAAAGAAGTAGCTGACTCAATATCCTCCAACTTAAGGTTATTCTGAAAAGCCACATCTGCCACTGGCTGCCTTTCAAAAGCTTTTAAATCCACAACGTTGTCAATCAGGCCACTCTCCCCAACACTGCTGGATTCGTCTCTCTTGAAAACTGCAGGCACAAAGCCATCCATCAACGCTCTGCCAATTGTTGTCACACACTTCTGTTTATCATCTTTATGCGTATCCTTTTCTGAAATACATAACAGAAGGGATAGTTTTAACACTGAAATAAAAGAAGTCAAAAAATTGATATTAGAATTACTTACCCTCAGCCATTGATGCATTGAACGTCTCAGCACCCGTACCTTGACCAGAAGCATTGCCAGTAATTTTTCCAAAAGAGTCTGCAATTTCTTCAGTCTTAACAGAGAAACTCACATTCTCCTCACCAATGCCTGAATAAAAAAGTGTTAGAGAGAATAGACGGTGAGATTGCAAAAGTCAACTGAAGATGTGACACTGATCACCTGCAGTGTTATTATTTGATGACTCGTTCTTCTCTCTAAATGAGTTGTTCAATCCTCCACTGCTTGTAATTTTTCCCAGCCATATATCTCCAAGGACAGCCTGCAAGAATCATATGATCCAATTTAAAGCAGTGACAGTAACTATAAGACATACCTTTAACATGACATTATGTAAATTGTATACCTCTTGCTCTGCATCAGGTGCAACAAAAGCCAATGGCTTAATAGCAATTTCCTGTGTTAGTGGAGACACAAGCTCCATCCCATCTGGTATGGTATCGAAACTTGGAAGAGTCTTGTGCTTACGGTAAATGTCAAGAAGTTTTCCCCTCGGATAGCAGAATGCATGATTCTTATCCACGGGAATGGACCCGATGGAAGAAGCAGTAAGATGCCTGCCAATTTGTAAGTTCCCACTATTGTTGGACCTTCCTCTTCCGGCAGCAAACGGCACATTCGGGCTCTCCACACGTCCTCTATCTGACCCAAATCCAGGTGCACTCCTGTAAGCAGCAGGTCCACCAGAATGAACTTCCATACGATGGCGAGGCCTCCACTTATCACGAGAATCATTCTCACGCTCAGAAGATGGCCTCCACTTATCACGAGAATCGTTCTCACGCTCGGAAGTTGGGCGGCTAGCAGTGCCAAAATTTTGTTTGTCACTGTGAGCCTCATCCTTCTCAACATCTGCCCTCTTATCATTTCGAGAATCCTTCTCTTTCTCTTCAGGACCCCACCTAGATGACCACTTGCTGTCTCTTCGGGATTCATGAGCAGAATTGCGGTTGTTGCCGTCATGCCAACGATCTGAAGAAGGCAAAGTTCTAGTCTCAGATATATCTCTAGCTGAAACAGAATCAGCACGATGGTCTTCTTTTCTGCGATCTTTTCTACCAAGCAAACCTGTATCCCTCTCCTCCTCACGCCAACGGCGGCTGCTTTCAACATCAGGAGCAATCCTCCTCCGATCTTTCTTGTCTTGGGATCCATCTAAACGCCAATTGTCTTTCAAATTGCTATCACTGGAGTTTCCATAGGACAAAGAATTTGAAGCACGTGTTTCCTGTTATTTTCAGGCATAAGGGTTAATTGGAAATACCCACACACACAACAAAAAAAAAATGAAAAATGAAAAAGGATAAATTTCATCGTAATAAAACCTCAGGTAAAATATAAGCTCACCCTGTGACAAAACTAAGTGAAAGGGTACTATCATGATAACAACAAGACTGCATTCTTGCAGACAGAAGAGAAAAAGAGGACTTTCCCCTATAAAGAGGTCAAGATGCTACAATTAAATCTCCTTAGGTTTGATATTGCAGAGCAGAGTTGGACCCAAAATTAAAAATATTTCAACACCTTCCTAGGTATAATTTCTGGTTAAAAACCATTAGTTATAAAATCCAATAAATTCCATCTCTAAATCCTGCCAACAACTATCCTAATTTATAATTTTTCAAGGGCCCTGGCTAAGCTAAATGGCTATAGACACCAGAATATACAACAGCACCAAATGACATAAATTATCAGGAATTAACAAAACAAATATATCCAAATAAGCATGTATGATTAAATATCAGTACATAAAAAAAAAAAGGCATGCCACCCTCATATAGATAACTAAAAACCAACTAGTCAATAAGCACGTCCAACTTTAGACAAGTGAAATCCCATACCCCTGATGCCCCGGTAGCTGATGACTTAGCATCCACCGGTTTAGCATAAAGCCATTGTGGAGAAAGAGGTATAGTGTTGTCTGCAGTCACTTGATCTGTAAAGCAAGAACAGTCAATCAATATATATATGAATTACAATCAAAAGACAATAAACTCAAAGTGGAAACCTGCAAATAAGCATTCCTCTGATACCTTGCAACTTGCATTCAATTGCAAAAATATAAAAAATGGTCAAAACCCTAAAGTTGAAGCCCAAATGGAAATAGACATAGCAATAAAAAGTAAGAAGAGATCGATTGGGAAAAAACAAAGAATGGAAAATCGAGATTAGAACCTTTGAAGGAGGAGAGGCGTTCATCGGTTGACTTGCAAGAGAGGAGAAGGAGATCGTCAGGGAGATTCGGCTTTCCGTCAGTCATCGTCGTTATCTAAAACCAAAAAGAACTTGCACAAATTCGGTACGCACAGAGATTATCAATACAAGGAGAGAGATGAATAAAGCAGATTGCAATTGGAAAAGTAGAGATTTACACACAGAGAGAAGGAAATTACTAGGGTTTGGGAATTCGCAGAGAGAGGGAGTAACGGGTAAGGGTTTGTGTGTTCAGTGTGTATTCGATCGAAGAAACAACCATATAGTCGAGTGGCTGCGTGTTTAATTAATTTTGTTCTTTTTCTTTTTTATATTTCTTTTTTAAAAATTACTCCGTCTTTCCTTCTTCTTTTTTTTTTTTAATGCAAATGACTAATATGTCTTATCTTTAAGTTTGCCTGGTTTTAAATGCTATTAGTTTATTATTACGTGTTTCGCCGGGGGTCGAATTTTTTTAAAGTATAAAAAAATATGAAGACTACAAAGTTTTTCTAATAATATTAATAAATTTGACTATACGAGTAAATTTTAAAATATCTTGAATCAGTTTTTTACATTATTTGAGTTTTTAATTAAATCATGATAGAGTTAATTTTATTTAAATTGATTGATTTTATGATTTTAAATAAAATTTTATTAGTTGATAAAAATATGATTTGACTTTTAAAAAAACTTTAAGATAATAATATAAAAAAATAACAGAATGAATCAACACTAGTCTTCTTAGACCCGGACCGTAGATTTTATTTGGTTTAATAATTTTTTTATTTAATTATATGGTAAAAATAGATGCTCATAAAATTAAGTATTAATATTAAAATAGACATTCATTAGAGATGATGATATTCTATAAAAAAACAAATAAAAATAAATCATGCAATCTATTTCCCAATCAATTTGAAGGATGGAATAAAAAAAAACTTAAACCAATTAAAAAACTAAAAAAGCATATTCGGTCGGTCGTTAAACTCGTCAAACTTGTTAATTAGGTAACCCAGCGAACTGGGTTATAAACTTCATTGGAATTATAATTTATTTTTTTAAAACTATATTTTATTTAATTATATAATAACAAAATAGACAATCACAAAATCAAACATTAACCCAATGTCAAAACCTTTTTTTAAAACCGTGATAACCTTAAAGAAGTGAAACGAAACCAGTTATGAAATTGAATTCTCAATTAATTCAATTTCTAGTGATAAAATTGAAAAAAAATAATTAAAAAAATGTTAAATTCACTAGACTCGTGAATCATGTCAACCAGCCAAACATGTGAATAGATCCATTGACTTTATAAAGTTTAATAATATAATTTTTTTAAAATTATTTTTTTAATTGAATGAGAAAAAATAGATGATAAGAAAAAAAAATCAAGTTCAATTAAAAAAAAACATCCCACTAAACTTGTAAACTAAAACAACCTAAGTCATCTTAGCAAACTTGCAAATCACATTGGCTCTATAAAAAAAACAAAATAAATAGAAAGTCAAATTCTCAACCTCTCTGACATTAAAAGATAAAAATTAACAAAAAATTGAATAAAAAATCATAAAAAAACAAAACATTATAATCCATAGTGTATTGGGTGTGGATAAATAGTAATTTCTCGAATCCATTATTTTTCATTACTTTATAAAATTTAATATTATGACTTTTCTCTAAAAATATTTTAAAAAATACATGAGAAAAATATTTACTATAAAAAGTCAAGCTCAATTAAAAAAAAACACTTCACCAAATCTATAAACTGGGACAACCTGAGTTATCCTGGCAAACTCGCAAACTAACCCTGTAGAAAGACAAAATAAAAAGAAATAAATTACGAAATTAAATTTTCAACCATCCCAATATTAAAAATATAAAATCAACAAAAACAAATTGAAAAACAAGCCAAACAAATTTTGAAAGCTTATATATATATAAGTTTTTTGTATTTTGATAGTATAGTATAAGTTTTTTTTTCAAAAATGTTTTCCAATTAAAAATATATTAAAATAATATTTTTTATATTTTTATTTATTTATTTATTGACAACAATACATAAACACTATATAAAAAAACACTCATAACTCATTAATTTGATATTTTTCATACAAAAAACAATACAAAAAGAGAATTAAATTACATCACCATACAGAACCTTAATGTTGACTCGAATTAAGAGAATGAAACTGGTATAACATATATTAACAAAACATTAAAGGATGGAGCTAAATCACCGTAACGACACCCACAAAATAATATTAATTAAAATAGTTTTTTTTTTATTATTATTGTTTAGTTTTTTGTATTTTTCAATTCACCCTTTAATTTTTTTTTAATTTTTTTTTAATTTTATCCTTCAATATTAGACTATTTTAGAAATTATACTTCATATTATTTTTTCTTTATGTTAGGTTATATACTAGTCTCGTGGACTTAGTTTTTTTTTTAATTATTTCAGCCTTCAACATTAAATATATTGGAAGTGGCTCCATGATTATTTTTTTTCGATTCACTTTCTATCAATTTATCTCAATCTCATTACCAAGTCTCAAGTTTAACAAATTAACCCACATTAACTCGAGTTATTTTTTTACCTTTTATTATTGATTTTTTTATTTTATCATTTACCATTAAATTGATTAGAAATTAAGTTTCGTAATTTTTTATTTTCTTTCTATAGCATTATCCTGATCTCATGGATTTTTCTTTTCTCTCAATGTCAACCTCAACACTGAATATATTGAAAATTGAGCTTCATAATCTTTTTTCATTTGTTTTTTATGAATTTAACTCGATTTTATAACACAAGAGGCAGGTTTAACATGTTAACCGGGTTAACTAAGGTTATTTTTTCCTTCACTTTCTAATTGATTTTTTTTATTTTATCTTTCACCATTGAGTTGGTTGGAAATTGAGTTTCGTAATTTTTTTTATTTTTTCTCTAAGGATTTACCTTTTCTTTTCTTTTCGATTTTAAGTGGATTTGATAGAAATGAAGCTTCTTAATTCTTTTTATTTGCTTTTCATGAAATTATTATCGTCTTGTGACTTAGGTTGCGGGTTTAATATAGTTGGCTTGAGTTATTTCTTAAGTTATTTTTTTAATTGATTTTGTTTTTCAATTTCATCCTTCAACACTAAGTTGGTTAGATATTAACTTTTGTGATTTTTTTTGTTTTCTATAGTGTTGTCTTAATTTTATGACTTGGATTGTGGGTTTAACACTTTGACCCGAGTTGACTGTGTTTATGTTTTTTGGATCCTTTTTTAATTGAGCTTCATATTTTTTTTAATTTGCTTTTTATAGAGCTATCTCAATTTCCTAACCCGAGTTGTCAGTTTGAAAATTAGACTCGGATTATAATGGTTCATTTTTTAGTTATTTTTTATTGATTTTTTTTCAATTTTACAATTCAACAACGTAATCTTTTTATTTTTCTAATTTTTTTTTAATTGCATCCTTTAGTATTAGATTATTTTAAAATTGAACTTCATAATTTTTTTTTAATTTGCTTTCCATGGAACTATCTAGGTCTCGTGGATTTAGTGTTTTTTTATTTAAATTTTCAACATTAGATCTATTAGAAATGAAAGTTTATAATTTTTTTATTTGATTTTTTATGAGGTTATCCTATTTCATGACTCATGTAGCAGGTTTAATAGATTAACTCGAGTTAACTTGGGGTTTGTAGGTTGTTTTTTAATTGATTTTTTTAATTTTATCATTCAACATTAAGGTGATTGAAGATTAGGCTTTGTAAGTATTTTTTTTATCTCCTTTCTATAAGGTTATCTCAGTTTCATGATACAAGTTGCAGGTTTGATAGGCTAACCTGAGTTTTTTTGTCTTTTTTTAATTTAATATCTTGTTTTTCAATACCATCTTTCAACATTGAGTTGATTAGAATAAGACCTTCATATTTTTATTTTATTTTATTTCTATGGGATTATCATAATCTTATGATTTAAATTGTAGAGACATATTAACTTGAATCGATACTATATGTAGTTGTCTTAATATTTTAAAAAATAGCATTCAATATGTCATCGTGTCAATATTAAAAAAAATATTGTAATTATATTTTGAATTTAAAATTATTTTTTTATTAGAAAACATGTTAGTATTACTTAAAATTTCTTTTAAGTAAAAAAAATAAATTCCACTTACAGCGCAACATGCACCAATGATATAGTAAGTTTGCTATTAAAGTTAGGATACTATCATACCCCAAGCGCTAGACACATTTGATTTTATTAAACATGAAAAAGATCCAAAAAGAAAAGAAAAGGAAAAGAAATGGTTACTAAAAGAATAAGTTTAAATTATAAAATACCCTCTTGAAATTGAGCGAAAAACAAATTTCCTCTAAACTGAAAAAAAAACCCCTTGATTTTGCTCCTCGGAGGATATGATTTTATTTTTTTAATGTGTCCATTCTTTTACGATTTTATTGAGAAATTAACGGAAAAGCCCTTGAAAATCCTCTCAATTCCTGTCTTTTCTCTGTTAGGAAACATATTTTTAAATGTTGATAAAGAAAATGATAGGAATGGGGTGGATTTTCATATATATATTTTTTCAATTTCTTAACAGAATCCTAACGAAAGGGGTCTCATTAAAAAAAAAGTGTAAAATGAGGTATTGTTTAGTTCTGTAATTCAAGTTCAGGGGGGGGATTGTTTAGCCCAATTGGAAGCTAAAGTGAAGACATGACCATCATCACCTCACGCATTAGGATATTCATTCTTTTCCAGGGACATTGCTCTAAAAGGACAAAAGGGAAAAAACAAATACTCCTAGTGCGAGAATCAAAAGCCGCTGAGAGGATAGAATTATTTTAATTCATTGAACCCAAAACGCTCTTGTGAACGTGAGACTGGTGAGAGGAGAAAACGAGGCCAATTTTTTTATGCTCAAAAGAAAGACACGTCATCTCACCCACCCTCTTGGCAAGGGGCACAGAGATTTCAGTCATTTCAAGCGATGCAAAAATACATCTATTTTAATTGCCATGAGCGCAGATAATAATTCTCCAATTATTTGTTCACTTTTAGCACTGCTAATACATCGAGGCGTTTCATATTTTTATCAACTACAGTGCCTGGAACTATTGGCATTCAAGAACTCAAGATCTCAATTGTCATGCGGATACCAACTCAAAAGGCAGCAACAGGAAACCGCAAACAGCCGCGTCACTTGCGTGTTTTGCTTTAATCAAAATCTTACTCTAAACAGAACAAAACTTTTTAAGCCGAAAAACCTCAAAAGTACATGAAAATGTACGCGAAATTGTCCCCCAGTAAAATCCTTGGGAGAAATACAATAAAATGGCTCCTAGGTCATCCTCTGGGCAGCTTCTTTGGCAAGGACCTTGTCTTTGGCCTTGCTCTTGGCCTGGGATTTGGAACCCATGATTCCACCACCCCACTTCTTCCTGTACTCATCGTACTTGTCATTGAAGTTAGCCTGAAAACGCAGAAAGAAAGTAGAAAAATGAATTGCATTGTGAACATTTGCAAAATCATGATTTTAAAAATATGTAATTCCACACACCTTGATAGCTTCCAAGATTCTGCTGAACTCCAACTTGTCTTCATTCTTGACTGTGGTCAAGCACAAAACTGATGCAGTCTTCTTGTGGACAATCTATCACAAAGACTAAAAAATTCAGTCTGGAATCCACAACTCTCCTTTCACAACAAAATTTTAAACTGCAAAGGTACAGGCACACTTACTGCTCCCAATCGAGATTTTCCCTTCACAATGCAGTATGGGATTTCCATCTTCCTGCACAATGCTGGTAGCCATACAACCAACTCAATGGGGTCCACATCATGAGCAATAACAACCAACTGGGCTTTTTTCTGCAAGAAATAGGTAAAGGGAAAATATGTTATTAAAAGAATTCCAACAGCAGAGAGGACTAGTGCTAACAACAAGCTTGTGCAGGATAAATTGATGTGCAACCTGCTCGATTAGATAGGTTACATGGTTGAGACCATATTTCACAACAATAGGCTTCTTAGCCTCAACAGTTTTTCCTTCGGTCTCTGCCTGAGCCTTTCTCAAGAGGCGCTCCTTCTTTGCTGCTTTGTCTTCAGGACGGTACTTCAAAAGCATTTTGAACAAGTTTGATGCTGCGCAAGGAGTTCACCAAAGGAACAGTATTAAATATAAATATCTCAACGGGATAAAAAATTCTTGTCAAAACAAAGAAAAGAAACTAAGCCAGAAAGCTACGATATTTATCATCACAACACTTGTATGTTGGATTGTTTGTACCATGTAAGCAATCAACAAACAAGCTATGGTTCACATCTTAGTTCAGAAAAGAAGATTGAACGGAACATTAACTTTTACCATCAAGCAAATTAACAAAACAATATAGTTGCTGCATAAGAGCAAAGAAAATTAGAGACCCTAGTTCTTAAGCAATATCATGACACTTGAAATCACAAAGCACCACAGAATGACTCAAGGAAACAAGGGAACCAAAACAAATTGCATGGATAGAATAGAATCCAGTTTTTTCTAGCAAACCTGCATAATCACTGTTAAGCATTCCAGTTGATTAAACTTTTCTTCACGAGTTGCGCTTCAAACATTATCATGCCAAAAAACTATACATAAACCTATAAAGCTGACCATTATCTCAGTTTTGATGATATACAATAAATCCATAAAGCTTGAAAAAAATGACGCTATATTTTCATTTCCTTATACTCTTAACTAGACTTTAGGGTATACATCAAATTAAATAAATAAAGAATAACAATAACCACAATAACAATTACATGCACAGATGACAAAAATCATAATTCAGAAACCACGTCAAACATTTAACATTAACAAATTATGAATGACATTGATTAGCATAAAGACTCCTGGACTAAGCCTATGCTTCTATGCAACAAAACCAGAGCTAATTAGCACTTAAAAAAAGAGGAGATATGCCAGAAACGATACCGAGATTCTTGTCAAGGGTCTTGGTGAACTGGTTCACGGTAGGTGGAACCTTCAATCTCATCTTGAGAATCCTCCTCTGCCTCTGAATCTGAACCATCTTCGGCATCTTAACGAATCGGCTCAGATCCCTCTTTGGTGGCAAAGCCCCTCCAATTCCAAACTGCTTCGGCCTCTTCTCGAACAATGGATTCGGCACCTTCTCCTAAACAAATCACCACATAAACAAACACCATGACAAAATAAGCAAAACCCAAAATGATTGAATTCGACTTGAAAGGGTAATTTGTAAGAGAGAGCTTGTTTTTTACCGGCTTCTTCTTTCCGGCAACCACCGGACCCTTTCCACCTCGCTTTGGTGCCTTTCATGTTCAAACATTAAACGAAATGTCAAAAACAAACAATAGCTATCTAAGATTTATGATATTGAATTGACTTGAGTGTTTAGAAAAAATAAGTAGATTTTGGTTGAGGGAGAGAGATCTAGCTCACCATTTTTGCGCAGTTTCAAGCTCCTTCCGGCTTCCGCTTTACTTCTGTGACGCAAGGAGCGGCAAGAGTTATAAAAAAACCCTAAAGGGTATTACAGTGCCAGGGTTTTGTTTTGTGGCAGGCTTTGCTGAAACACGGGACATTGGACCGTGATGGCAAGGAAACTGTTCGGTTGTTGAAAAATAAATTTTTTTAAAAATAAATAATATTTTTTTATATTTGGTAACATTATAAAAATAAGGTAAAAAATACTTTTTAATTTGACTATATCATGAAAAATAAATTATAAAATAAATTGTTAATATTTATTTTTTAATTATATTAAAATAATAAGGAAAAATCTTACAAATTAAAAAATAAAATGAGAATATAATTAAAAAAATAAATCTAATTTCATAAATTATCTCAAATAAAATAAATAATAATAAAAATAATAGATATTAAATCTAATAAATAAAAAAAATTGAAAGATGATGAAATTAAAAAAAAATACAATAAAAAAATAAGGACTAAATCTAATAGATAAAGAATTTCAATTAAGAAAATAATAAGAGAAAAATAAATATCAATAATAAAAATGAAGACCAAAGTTGATATAAAAATCAAATTAAATCAAATTCTTAGGGATGAAATTGAAAAAATTAAATTCAAAACAAAATATATAGCAATTAAAAGTTTGAGAACTAAATTTGATATAATCAGCAAATAACATAACATTTCTAAATTTTTTTACAATTTTTGGAAAGTGTTTTCCGCTCAAAATAAAAAAAACACTTTCCTAAAACCAAATCAAATTTTCATTTTACCAACAAACATAGAAAAGTTTGGAAAATGATTTCCGTTAAACAAACGGGGCCTAAATATTTAAAATTTTGATTTTTTTAAATTAATTTTTTAGAAATTTTTTATATTATTTTAATATACTAATAAAAAAATATATTTTAAAAAAATAAAAAAATACTTTAAAAAATAATTTCAAATAACTCTTTACCTATGTTACCTAATCCTAAAAGGTTGGAGTGCAAGATAACACAATAAAAGCCTAGAAACTATAAAAATAACTATTATTATTTTTAGATTAAAATGAATTTTCATTAATATTTTCATATTACATCTATAAAAATCATAACTTATAATTTATTATTTGAAAATTTAATCAATAAATGTCAAATCTAATTTATTCAATAATTTAAATGACAAAAAAAAATCATGAAATTTTTAAATCTAGATTTTGAGATGGATCATCTCTCATGCATAAAGATGAATTAAATCATCATAATTAATAATAAAATAGATTGTATTATCAAACTTTATTGATGAATATAAATATTCAAAAACTACTTATTAGTATAAATCTCTACCATTCAGTTGCAAATAATCACTAAGATTTTCATTCAAAATAATAATAAAAAAAAATTATGATGAATGGGGAGTATAAATAACGAATATGTAACCACACATATCTATAAACATAAAATAAAACAATAATTAATTTAAAATAATAGAAAAAAAGAGATTGTTGTGGCAATAGGTGAGAATCATGTATGATTTTAAAAGAATAAGTTTTTAAAAGATATTTTTTTATAAAAAAGAAGAGATAATTTATCGATGGGAATTAAAGATCTAGAAGACCCATTATCTTAACCACTACACTAGAAAAAAAAAAAAGAATTAAGATAAATGATAATAGTGAATATAGAACTAGAAAAAAATCATGGCATCCGGAAAATAAGACGCTTTTAAATTTAAATTTTGAAATGTTAACTATTAGCAATATTTTGAAAAAAATAGCTTAACATTGAGAGCAAATACACACGCACACCACATGCACGGAGGATAAGCTTTGAGCATTTATTTTTTTATATAGCATTTAAGTGAATATACAATTACCTATGCATTGTGTGGGAAGACATACAAATTACAGGTGGATCATTTAATTTGAAAGTCAAAGGTTGATTTTGAATTTTTACTAAGCTAATGAGAAGACAAATTAGAAAAGATGGAGATGTTTGAATAAAAAAATTAGGCAATATTGCTTTGCATCTTAATTGATTTCAAACATCACAAAAAAAAAAGATTTGATTTGATTTAAATATAAGATATTTTTATTTATTATTTTTGTTGAAGTTTCTTTTTTTAATCTTGTTGAACTATCATTTTAGGCTGAATCTATTGTCACTAAAACTACTTCACCCTCCAACATCTCCCCACTAATATAGATAGATTTATAAGAGTAACCATTTTTATTTCTCTAATAGTTTTTAGTCTCATTATCACTCTACTGATTCCCACAAATCATGTTGAGCTACTGGGTTGTGCTAATACTCTCCATCAAACTTTTGTCAGGGTTAGAGGTAAAATTTAGTTTAAAAGTAAATAAAAGCAACCTTTGACATTAATTTAATGAAGAGGCATGTTACTTGATCATTAATAGAGATGTGTTGAGTGATAAGAAGCTAAGTGCATTTCGCTCGCGCATAAAATGATAATCTAACTTAATATGTTTACTACAAACATGAAACACAGAATTAATTGTCATATGAAGAGCACCAAGGTTGTTACGGTAGAGGATCAAAGGAAATGTAAGTGCAATGTGAAGATCTTTTATAATAAATATCATCCATGTGAGAGGTTAGCGGAATGTAAAGATATTTTTATAATAAATATCATTGAGTTTGGTTGCAATGTTGGCTATGACTTTATACTCTGCTTTAGTGCTAGACCAAGAGATGATATGTTGTTTTTTTACACACTAAGAAATAAAGATTTCCTCTAATAAATATGCAATATCTAGTGGTGGAGCATTTTGTGGTGGGATAGCCTGTTTAATCCACATATGAGAAAGCATATAGATCAATTATAGTATTAAAAGTAAAGCGTAAGCTTGTGTTAATAAGGCATTTGATGTATTTTAATATATGACAGACCATTTTGAAATGCACGATAGTAGGAGTATACATGTATTAAGATATATAATGAAAATTGTATGAAAAATTTGGACATGTAAGTGTTAGATATTATAAAGTACCAACAAGTCCTCAAAAGTATCTTAGATCTTCCAATAAGATGTTATTTGATGAGGTTTTGGTCTTTGCTTCTATTGGTGTGCTCATGGGCTTACATTCGACCATAATAGTTAGTTTATAGATGATAAGGGCATCAGGTGTTTGAGGATCCCCTAAAAGCGATAAACTAGTCCCAAGTCCATTGTAAATCCTAAACTCAGAAGCTAAATGAAGGTTATAATTAGAGTAGTAGAGGATTTTGTAAGAAATATATCATCTACATAAAGAAAAAGAATTAATATACCAAAATTAGAATGAAAAATGAATAAAAATGGGCATGCTAGGTTGAAAAAGAAACTATATTTAAGAAGAAAAACATTAAACCAACCAAACTAAGCATAATACGCTTGTTTGAAACCATATAAAGCATTTTAAATCTTGCAAACATGTGTTGGATATTGAGAGTTAGCCATTTCTAAAGGTTATTCCATGTATATATCTTATAAAATTAAACCATATAGGAAATCATTTTTTTATGTCAAATTGACATATGGGCCATTTCTAAACAAATGTTATGGTGATAACCATACGAATAGTTCTAGGTTTGATGACTATAGAAAAGGTCTAGATGTATTCTAACCTATCAACAAGGTAATACACCTTTGTTATAACTTGAGCTTTGAGATGATCTAGTGAGTTGTTGGGTTTGGGTCTTGGCTTGAACAACCATTTAGAGCCAATAACATGTATGTCAGAAGTATGAGGAACAAGTTGCCAAGTCTAATTTTTATGAAGAACGTAATGTTCCTCAACCATTATAGCCTTCTATCTGGGGTGAGCTAAGGCAAATCAAATATTATAAGGTTCATGAGGGATATTGACCTAGAATGTGGAGGAAGATAATGCATATTTTTTTATTGGGTTTAACAATTCCTATTTATGAGTGGGTAACTATGGAATACGGAAACGGTGCTTATGAAAGTTGAATTTATTAAATTTAATGATGTGAGACTATTTAAGAGGGCTCTAACTCAGGCTATAAAGAATGTGTAGCTTATTTGTACATCTCAAACTCAAGATGAGATAACCTATGCTCAAGTTGTGCCAATTACATCTCGAACTCAGGTTCAGACTTGTGCAAACGGTTCCATGTTGACTTGTATCTTTAGTTAGAAAAAGGAGAAAATATAAAATTTTGTGAGTCTGGAGCAAATATTAGCACTATTGGTGAAGGACTTAAACATAGTGGTGTAAGTATTGACCATTGAGTTTATACAATAGGATTAGAGTTAGTATGAGATAACCATGAATCAAATATGCTAATGACATGTTATGTAGAAGAAGTAATGTTTTGATTTCCAGTACTTTTACAAGGGAAAAATAACTCATTAAAAACCATATGGTGAGAGAAAATTTTTTAGCTAGATGAATGAATACACTTGTACCCTTTATTATCACTATAGCCTATAAAGATATAAAATATGGTTTTTGGATCAAACTTGTGTCTTTGTGTAACCCAGGTATAAGAAAAACATTTAGAAACAAAGACATGAAGTGAAGAATAATCAATATAAGTGTCATAAACTATAAAGTATAGAGTTTTAAAATTAAAAGCAGATGCATGCAACTGATTAATAAGTAGACAACAACAATGAAAGCTTTTACTTGTAAAAATAGAAGGGCATCACTTTGAAATAACATAGTCATACCTGGTTTTCATATTATTCTATATCGCCTTTTAGTCATATCGGTTTACTTCAGAGTATATGGACACGATATTTGATAAATGATACCGATAGAAAAAAATGGGATGATAGATTGGATTCCTTTATTAGAGTGAAATCTTGATTTGTTTGTTGAATTATATGGAAATGTACTATTCAAAAGCTAATTAAGCATTTACAAAATCAAATTTATGTTGTAAGAGAATGATCCAAATATACTTAGAAAAGTCATCTACTAAGCATGTATAATATTTGAATTTCCCAATTAGTAAAATAAAAGAAGGTCCCTATAAGTCACATGATTTTTTTTTTAAATACCAGAACACAAACATTTAGAACAAGAAAACAGTAATCTACTAAGCTTTCTAAACTAATAACTATCACAAATATGTTTAAGTTTTACAACGCCTATAACATTAATCAAACATTTATTTTTTAATAACTGTAAAACATAAAAAAAATGTCCTAAGCATTGATGCCAAATATTTGTTGAGCCAAATTTGAATTGATGAGAAAAGTAGAGCTTTGACAAAATGAAAAGAACATATAGGCCACTCATGCGCCTTCTTGTGATCACTAGTTATCCTGTTTGTTGTTCATTAATACAAAAGTACATGTTAAAGGATTCGTAATTAACATGAAATTGAGTTGTTAACTGGCTTATAAAGGGCAAATATTTTGTAAGTTAGGAACTAACTGGATATTGTAAAGAGGTAATGTATTATTTTTTTGTTTAATGCTAGAATATCAAAATCAAATATTGGTAGAAAAGATCTATCGCCAATAAGAACTGAATCTATACCGAATTAGTTATGAAATTAGTTAACATATTTGACTCATCTTTCATATGGATGGAGGCTTATGTGTCTGAGGTTTACTCTATTTTAGTGATGGTAGAGAAGATCCATCACCATTAAGAACTGAATCTATATCAAATTAGTTGTGAAATTGGTTAATATATCTGACTTACCTTTTATATGGATGGAGGCTTAGATGTCTAAGGTTTACTCTGTTTTAGTAATGGTGTTATTAAAGGCGAGGGTTATAAGAGCTTACGGTATGTTATCATACTGAGTTGCCTTTTGGGCCACCCACCGATATATTTTTATAATATATCCCACAATGCCGTAATACTGCCATTTTTCTTCATGGTAAAGATCTCATTATATAAGGGCTGTATGAAATTCACCAGGTGGTGAAGGGTATCTTTGTTGAAAGCCTAAAGTGGGCTAGTAAAATAAGAATGCTTTCATTATTTTAGTTGTTGCACTTGAATTCTTTCTTAATTAATATGAATTTTAGTTTATCATCATGATATGCTGAGGAGAATTACTGGAAGCTCTTTTGTTTTTTCCCATAAAAAATCATTTGAGGAGTAAAAGAGTTATATCATTTTCATAACTAGAGAACCAATCACATCACTAATCAAGACTTTAAAGTTGTGAGGCCAGCTTGATGTAATATGGCCTTGGTGCTTTTAAGCATAGTAGTGGTGGGAGTTTCATATCAAGAGCCAAGGCTAGTGTGAAGGGGAAAAAAAATTCTTTGTCTGGGATAAGTTTCTCGATAGCTGTAAGGCTAACACATAGACCCTTGAAAGTGTGAATATGTTTTCTAATGGTTTTGTTATCTTTCTTGCAAAAACATGTTACATGTTCTTTTAAGTGTGAATTCATGTTCTTTTGAATCTTCTGCATATATATTCTTGAGTACGACCTAAATAGAATGAGTTGTGTCTAAGCCAATATAGAAGTTAAATGTTTCTTTAGAGAGTGTTCCAATTATCCATCCATGAAGAATATGATTCACCTAATGCCGTAACACTTTTTTTAGAGAGTGTTCCTTTACGGGATGACAATCTAATAGGAAGATCTTAATTGTTGAGTGCATCAAAGGGTTGGTCATTATCTAGTTTTCAGGGGTCTCTTGCATGCTCAGTGATTGTCCATGAAAGGTCGATATGAGGCTTACAAGTAGTGTGAAGATAGAGGCCCTGAGTAATATCAGTTTGACATATCAACCACTTCCAAGTAAACAATCAAGCGAGAGTTGGATGGTTTCATGAGTCTTACCCAGGCTAAAGCCATTGGGGTACCATTACTCCCCCACTTATCCTAGGTTGTAAAGTGTGTGCTTTTAACATGATGCAGGACAATGTAAACAAGGATGCATGCTAAAGCAGTAAATGCAAGAAAAATAAACAAATAAATACAACATAACAAATATTATAGCAATTGACAAACAAAAGGCAAAGCTTAGTCCATTAGTCCCCAGTAGAGTCGTCATTATGTCGCACCCAACATTGTGGTGGCCCACAAAATAATCTTTGATTATGGAAAAAGAACAGATTTCTGGAATCTTGTTCTTTTAGAAAAAACAAATGTCTTGTTTAAGGAGTCGCCACCTAGTATTATGGTCATTAGGAACCCTAACTGGTCAACAGAGATTCTATGGTACGGGACTGGTTACGTAAAAGGGAAGATATTATCACCCCTTAAACGTTCTGCCTGAGGCAGACTGCATTGCTGGTTTTGTCTTAAATTGCTAAACATTTATTAGTTTTTGCTATGATAATTTGCTTATAATATTCCTGACTCTGGCGCCAATGAATATTCAACTACGGATACTTCCAACTCTGGCGTTGGTAAATATTACATAGCTATAAAAACAAAATAAATTTAAATTAGTATTTTTATTCCTGATTCTGGTGTCAGTGAATAAACAAACAAAATAAATTTATTTTTACACATGCACAATTTTATTTTTTTCTTGCTAAATAAAAATAAAATACAATGAATAATATAAATTTAAACCGGTATTTTTATTCCTGATTCTGGCATCAGTGAATAAACCAATAAATCTATATTATTTTTATTCATGCATACACATTTTATTTTTTATTTTTTGTTTATTTTTTTTGGCTGGGCTGGGCTGGGCTCGGCCCAAGCCAGTGACCTGATTGGGCTGCAGGCACGCGTGGTTCAAACCACGCGTGCGCTGCACAATGCGAAGGTAATTAATAGGTGGTGTAGAGGTAGTAATATTATATATATTTTTTAATACAATATAATAAAAAGAAATGCTAAAACACTGTAGGAAAGCCAATTTTATAATTTTTTTCAATCTTTTTTTTTACGTAGGTACTATTTTTTCAATAATAGGTGGTGTTGAGGTAGTAAAATTATAATTTTTTGTATACAATATAATAAAAAGAAACGGTAAAACATGGTAGAAAAGATAATTTTTTCAATTTTTTTTACGTAGATACTATTTTTTCAATAATAGGTGGTGTAGAGGTAGTAAAATTATAATTTTTTGTATACAATATAATAAATATAAAGGGTAAAACACTGTGCAAAAGACTATTTTATAAATTTTTTCAATCGTTTTTCTACGTATGTACTATTTTTTCAATAATAGGTGCTGTACATGTAGTAAAATTATAATTTTTTTAAAACAATATAATAAAAAGAAACGGTAAAACACTGTATAAAAGCTAATTTTATAAATTTTTTCAATCTTTTTTTTTGGTAGGTACTATTTTTTCAATAATAGGTGCTGTAGAGGTTCTATAATTTTAATTTTTTGAATTCAATATACTAAAAAAACTGTAAAACACTATGGAAATGATAATATTATAAAAAGAATTTAATTTTTTTTTTATGTTGGTACTAATTTTCCAATAATAATAGGTGCTGTAGAGGTAGTAAAATTGTAATTTTTTGAATATAATAGTAAAAAAAATGGTAAAACACTGTAGAAAAGATAATTTTGTAAATTTTTTCAATTTTTTTTACATAGGTACTATTTTTTCAATAGTAGGTGCTGTACAGGTAGTGAAATTATAATTTTCTGAATATAATATAGTAAAAAGAAACGGTAAAACACTGTAGAAAAGATAATTTTATAATTTTTTTCAATCTTTTTCTTACATAGGTATTATTTTTTTTAATAACAGGTGTTGTAGAGTTAGTAAAATTATATTTTTTTGAATACAATATAATAAAAAAAAAGAGTAAAACACTGTAGAACTTTTCAATATTTAAGTTAGCATAAATACATGAGAAATGAAGCCTCGGGTACAATATATTGTATAGGCTTATAGAAATGTGGTGAAGAGAATGATGTAAATATACACTGATAATTATAAGAATTACAACTTGTGAAGGGAGAATTTATAAAGTTAGAATTTATCTTAGCTTATGATTCATAAACTTTTATATTGTAACGAATCATGTCAACTTGCATAAAGATTTTTCGTGGTTCTGCATATCATGTTGATGAGCGTGGCTCGATTCATGCTTTTCTTAATCCTCCTGCTGGGTTTTTTTTTCCATTTATTTCGTGAAAAAAACCAAGGAAAACAAAAGAAGCCACCAATGGAACTACCCTTGTAAAAATTACTCAGCATATGTATGTAGAGAGTTACTTTTCCAGGGATGGATTCAACGGCTCTTCATGACCGGGAAGGTTGCAAATTAACGACCCATGTTTGCCGATGAAACTCGTGTCTCCTCCGGGAAAAGCAACGGCAAAAATTAAGACATTAAAATAGAACCGAAACAAGCGAAGCAGTAGGGCATTGACCCCATCCTTGAATAAATCAGCACGCGCATCTTTCATGAAGCTTTAGGTGACGAACAATGGCAGGAAGCATGGAACTCTTCAGTTGGCCTTTGTCCATCCTAAAGTTTTTTAGGGCAAAACACCCCATTTCTCGTCATTAATTGAAGAGTGATTCCGAGAAGTCTTGTAGATTATCTAATTATAAAGTTTTTGGCGAGTGTGCCATGATGAGAATATTGATTAATTAGGATGCTAATAATAAATCTGAGTATGCATTGAGATTTGGATTCCAGCGGAATTATTTCACTTGGACCATAAACCAACCCAGAGCTTTAGTATAGTTTGATTCGGGTAAATCGATTTTTTTTTTTAAATTAAAACTATTTTTTTTACATGGTGGATCCAATCATGTTAATTCAAATTAAGTTAATTTTAGGTTAGTTTTTTAAAACTCAACTTAGACTAAAAGCAGGGTTGGAATCAGCCAGCAGAGCTCAATTTAATAGTTGTGGATTCAAGCATTGTTCAAGTTGCGATCCATAACCTTGAACTTAGCGTAAAAAACCAAACGCGGAAGACTATCAATGTAAATTATCCTGTTAATTTAAATGGATATTAATATTCCTTAATATTTATTTTTTTTAGATTGATCAGTAAATGGATATACGCTTTATGAATATTAAAAAAAATACAATTTTTTTTATAAATACATGAGTTGAAATTTAAATGAAATATTTAAGATTCAACCATAAAATATTTAGTCTTGATGTGAGAATTTGATTTGAGATATTAGAGGTGAGTAAAAAAACCGAAAAACCAATTAAACTAAGAAAACCGAAAAAAAATAACTGAAAAAACCGAGCTGTGAAAAAAAACCGATTAAAATTTTGAAAAAACTGACCGGTTTGGTTTAAGTTTTATAAGTCTGAAACTGAAAAAACCAAAAAAAACCAGAAAAAACCGAGCCAAACCGAAACAAAACCGAGCTAAAACCGTAAAAAACTGAGTCAAACCAGGTTAAACCGAGCCAAATCGGTTTGAACTAGTTTTTTTCCTAAAAAATCGAATCAAAACCGGTTGGTTTGAACAGGTTTCGGTTATTTTTTTAAAAAATAATTTCGGTTTGGTTACTTTTATTTTGATAAAAACCAAACCGAACCGAACCGAAAATAATCACCCTATGAAACATCATGAATGCAATGCAATGCTATGCTATGCCCTTGATGAATAATTGTTGGCTCAACACATTTTCTAGAACAAGTCAACTTCTCATCATACATGAAATCTTGTAAACTCATGAATTGTACATGGAATTGTAATTTTTCTCAATCATATATGCTCGTCCAAGGAACAAATTAAAGCCAAGCAATCGGACATTTTACCTTTGACTATAAACATAGAAGGAAAAGAAGCAAGGGCTGTTCAAGTTTAGTGTTTCTTGTTGGTCTCATCGTGAATCATTTTAAGAAACCGACAATAGTGTACGTACCAGCTCAGGATTGATTGCTACTTCTAACGAATTTGGTAAACAAAAAAACCAACGTTTAGGGTTTGCTCAACTCTAGCAATGAATTATTAATTCAAAGTCTTGTTAAACAAAGACAAGCTAGCCATGTGACTACTTGTTTGGTTCGGACACTCCATGCCTCGTGTTATATGACATGTGAAGCAATTGACTATGTGATATATATATATATATATATATATATTAAGAAAGATTTAACTTCAGGTTGGTTGTGTTTGAGAGGGCTTTTAAGAAGAGGGATGGATTAATTAGTACAACAATATTAATTATTACAAGATAAGTGATATATATTCACATGGTAATCTACAAATGACAATATAAAGGAGAGATTTTCAATTTTTGTTTTTTGTTTTTCTGGTTTTGACTCCATAATAAAAATAGCACGTTGTATGTTTATTAGACACGTCATTAATAATTAAAAAATATAGACATTTAAATGATCTAATTAGAGCAGCTTGTTGGAGAGTATGATTGCGGTTGTTTTTGAAAGTGTTTTTTACTCAGAAATGTATCAAAATAATATTTTTTCTACTTTTTAAAAATTATTTTTGATATGAGCCCATCAAAATGATTTAAAAACATAAAAATATTAATTTAAAATAAATAAAAAAATATAAAAATTTTAAATTTTTTTAAAAGTATTTTTAAAATGTAAAAACAAATAGGATCTAGAAGTAAAAACATTTAGATAGAAAAATAATTAAAAGTAGAGAAACTTGATTGAAAAGGAATGAGAGTATAAATGTTCAGATAAAAAAAAAAAAGTCAAGATATTTGATTGCAAAACTTGTATCGATAGAGAAACTTAATTTTCCTTGCGTTTATTGAGGAATAAATCATTACGATGTGATATTTAATATGATGTAACCAATATTGAATTTAAATACACATACCATACATTGTCATATCATATAATAAAAAAACTTTACAATTCCTGGAATTACTCTAAGTTAAGGGTGTAAAAGTTATTTATTAAGTTTGTTTTTTATAGGAGGTTATAAAATCAAGTGTATAATTAGTTGGATCGATTAGGATCAAAATATAAGAAAAATATTTTATAATAAGTTCTGGGTGTGACATTTTTTTACTTACAAAATATATTTTCTTGAATTTCTAGTATAAAAATATTCTTCTCATAAAATTAATAGCTGAATATTTACTTGATTTATGACTATATAATTAAATTATTTGTACAAAGTGAACAACCTTATACAATTTTCTTAATTATAAAACTTACATTAATTAAATGAAACTCATAACTAAGTATTAGCTGATCATGACAAATATTATAGATCTTTTTATTCATTCAATTTTATTTTTTATAGACTTTCATCACACAAAACATTAAAAGTCATATGTTATTCGTGGCAATAAAAGCATCCTCACATTCATGGTTAGCTGGAAAATGTAATTAGCATGAACATCAGTAAAAGAGTTAACGATATCTTTGTCACAAAGTTTTTCTGTGTTTTGGAAGACTAATTAGGGCCTGCATTACTTCCATCGGATCGAAAAAATTGCCCTTTTAATCTAGTGAAGAGTTTGGGATAATAATTATGTGAATTT
>Ga0325410_1000700_pt1 | contig 35394 bp, 29 predicted proteins | sample PopdelMetagenome_16_FD_206182 | JGI IMG/M metagenome (GOLD analysis project Ga0325410, IMG submission 206182) | Populus deltoides microbial communities from Bellville, Georgia, United States - Xylem-PdIQD-R3 | ecosystem: Host-associated > Plants > Phyllosphere > Stem > Wood/Secondary xylem...
TGTATTGTTGTTAACTATAATTTATACAATAAACCTCCCTGTGGTTCGACCCCGGTCTTGCCGGGTTATTTATTACTTCGACACTCCTGCACTTGGGAGAAGACATCAATCTTTTGGTCGTGTCATTTGGCATCATCGCCTCGGTCATCCCAGCTCTTGTGTTCTGAGTCTCTTAGCGTCAAATAAAAAAGTTGTCTGTACTTCTTTTCCTTTAAGTTTTCAATGTCAAGCGTGTCTGTTAGGAAAATCATCTCCTCTGTCTTTAGGACATACGGGTCATAAAATGTCTACTCCTCTTGAACTTGTTTTCAGTGATGTGGGGGGCCCTGCTCCTATGTTATCTTTGGATGGTTTTTGTTATTTTGTTATTTTTATGGATGCGCATACAAAATTTATCTGGTTTTATCCTCTTGTCCTCAAATCTGATGTCTTCAATGTCTTTCATCAATTTCAAGTCTTCGTCGAACGACAATTCTCTCGAAAAATTAAATCTGTTCAAACTGACTAGGGCGGTGAATATCATAAATTAAATTCATTTTTTAAAACCATTGGTATTCATCATCACCTCATATGCCCACATATACATTAACAAAATGGTACTGTTGAGCGTCATCATCGTTACATTGCTGAAACTGGTCTTACTCTTCTTGGTCATTGTAAGGCACCTTTAAAATTTTGGACTTATGCTTTTAAAATCTCTGTTTATCTCATTAATCATATGCCCACACTGGTTTTGCACAACAAATCTCCTTTTGAATGTCTGCTTCATCAACCACTTAATTATGATTTTTTATGTACTTTTAGATGTTTATGTTTTCCCTTCCTTCGACCTTATAATGCTCATAAGTTAGACTATCGCTCTACTCCATGTGTGTTCTTAGGCTATAGTTCATCTCATCTAGAATATCTTTGTCTTGACTTATCATCTAAACATCTCTACATCTCCCGTTGTGTTCGATTTCATGAACATGTGTTTCCATTTCTCGAGTCTGCCCATCTCCCTCCACCATCAGCCATACCCATCCACCTACCACTGTCACACACCTTCCCTTATTCACCATCTTTTAATCTACCACATCATTAGCCATACAACCCGCATCCTCTAACCCTGTTGTCCCCTTATCACCATTTGCCTCCATATTTGTTCATCATTTTATAGGTACAGGGTCTGTAATGCTGGTGTTGTCCGTGTCAGCATCTTCTCGGCTGCTATCTCTCCAGCATGATCATCCAGCTCTTCCTCTCCATCCAGATCATTTGTCGTAACTTCACCAAGTCTGACCTCTATATTGATCTGTCTATTTGTACTCTTCTGTGGCAACTGTCCCCTATCAGACCCCTGCTCCTTTAGCACAATGATAACACCCCATGGTGTTGCGTCCTAGACATAACCGGACTACTAACATCACTTTAGTCGCTGCTTCTTCCTCACAGCATCTAGCATCACGGGTAATGTCTCCCTCTACTCTCGAACCTCTTACTTTTAAGGAGGTCGACTGTTTTATGTGCTGGCGTATTACCATGAAGTCTGAAATTGCAACTTTACATGCCAATGGTACTTGGTCCTTGGTACCTTTTGATCTCTCCATGAATGTGGTTGGCTGCCGATGGGTGTACAAAATAAAGCGTCGAGCTGATGGTGTTATTGACTGTTATAAGGCTCATTTGGTTGCTCGTGGGTTCACTCAACAAGAAGGCATTGATTACTTAGAAACCTTCAGTCCTGTTGTTAAACTGACTACTGTTCGGTTAGTTCTTATTATTGTCGTGTCTAAAGGATAACATATTCGACAATTTGATGTTCACAATGCCTTCCTCAATGGTTCACTTAGAGAGGTTGTCAACATGGCACAACCCACAGGTTTTGTAGACTTTGCTCTACCAAATCATGTCTGTCTTCTTCACAGGTCTCTTTATGGTCTAAACAAGCCCCTTAGGTTTGGTACACCCATCTGAGTGACTTTCTTCAAACTATTGGTTTTCGGGCTTCCAAGGTTCATACCTTTCTCTTTGTTCTGATGAGGAATCATGATATTTGCTATATGCTTATCTATATTGATGACATCTTGCTTACTAGTAACAACTCTGCCTTAATTAATCACCTTATTACCTTTGTCGCACGTGTGCGGCGTCGCGGCGAATATTCCACTTCAAATCTAAAATATATCTATGTATATCTATCTGGCAAATATGGGGAGACAAGAAATTCTTGTCTTTTATTAGTGAAAAATGGAATGGGAGTCGCCACTGGTATTTTGGTCACTAGGAACCTTAACTCGTCTCAGACATCAAGTACGGGGACTGGTTGCGTAAAAGGAAGGTATTAGCACCCCAAATACGCCTTACCTAAGGTAAGCTGCATTGTTTGTTTATCTGATAAAAAGCTACGGTGTTATTGTATTTCTAGTTGTTGGTCCATCTATGGTTCAAGAAAAGTCCTCCTCAATAAGAAGGTCCTTATCTTATCGGGTAAAAAACCTAACCGTTCTAACGTCTATATGAAAACTATATTTTTAACATCAGGAATACGTTTTACGTATAAATTCGTAATCCCAGATACTAAAAGAAGACAAAAAGATTTTTTTAGAATTTTTGAAATATTATCATAGTTCTCATGGCTCTAACAAACTTGTTATTAAAGCGAAAAGTGCATGCTAAAACCTTTTTTTTGAAATTTTTCTATGTTGTATGAAAATATGATGTGATGATGTTTTTAATATATATGTATATTTTGGAGAGACTAGGCCGTATGCATGAAAAAAAAACATTTATTTTTATTTTTTTTGATGTCTTGACGAAAACCGGGTATTTTTAATACTGGATTTGTATCTTTACGGTATAAAAATACAAACTAGTATTAAACAATTTTGTTAAAAACATGCAGGAAAATCACAGAAATTTTTTTAGGATTTTTTAGAATTTTTTAATTTTTTTTTGATAAATATGTATATATAAATAATACAAAAAATAGTATAATATATAATATATAATACTAGGTGGGCTAGGTTTGGCTGACCCACTAACTGGGCCAGACTCAGCCCTAAAAGGGTTGGGTTGATCTCGACCCAAAAGGGATTGAGCCGATCTCGACCCAACAAAATCTCCTATTTTCTTCTAGGCCAGACCTGGCCCAGACAGTAAGGATGGGCCAGAATCAGTCTGGCCTATAAACACATGGCTGGGCCAGAACCAGCCCGGCCCAAAGAAGGAAAAAAAACCAACAATGCTAGGCCAGAATGAGCCTGGCCCAGCAACATAACTGACGGGGGAGGGGAATTATTTCCCCTCCCCTCTTCTGCATGCAGAACGCTATTCATTTTGCATGCAGGCGAAAAAAAGGACAGCAAAATGCAAACAATGAAGGGGAAGAAAAGTTACCCGGCGTGGAGGAGGCGGTGCGTTACTAGTCTGGCTACTTCATTGGCGGTGCTGCGGTGGAGGCCGGTGGTGGTGTCGTGGCTAACTGACGGCGGCTCCAAACAGTAACGTTACAGTTTCAAACGGTGGAGAAAGAGGCTCCTGCTCTTCCGTTCTCCTCCTCTTCTTCTGCTGCGTTTCCTTTTCCTTTTGTTCTGATTTATATGATGTTTCTTTCCAGGACCCGACCTCGTCCGGTGTCAGTATTGTTTTTCCTTAACCCTCATGGTCCATTCTCGTTGACCTCTCAGTGGCCCTCTCGGTTTGTTTTTCTTTTCTTTCGGTTCATTTTCCTTTTCCACTACCTTCACAGTCCCACTCTTTTTTATGGCTTTCCTGGTTTTTCTTTCTTTTTTTGGTCCATTTTCCTCTCTTCAGTTCGTTCCTTTCTCTCTTTTCGTTTTTTATTTCTCTGCCAGTTTTCTCTCCCCTTTTCTATTTTTCTTTTCCTAGTGTGCTGGTGTTGGGGGGGGATTTATAGGGCAAAAAGGAGCGGGTGCGTCCTTATTGCCACCCTATGGCAGCGCATGGGGAGCAGGGCTTTATTGCCATGCCACAACGCCGGGTTGGCTGGCCAGTGGGCGTGGCTGGCAAGGCGCGGCGCCCTTGACTTCTCATCATCAAGGTGCTTGGGGTTTCGAGTCTTCTGCAAGGCACACTGCTCGCAGGAATTAATGAAGGAAGAGGAAGAAAAATGCCTGCCTTCCCTTGCTGCACATCCGGGGGAAGGAGAAAGAAGAACAATGTCGCTCAAAACGACACTGTTCTGCTTTTTTTTTTTAACATGAAACGACGTCGTTTTATACAAAACGTGCCGTTTCATTTAAATGTGGCGCCATCATATTTTTTCCAAATCAGTCCTTAATTTATCCTTTGTTCTTTTAAGTCCTCACAATGTAATTTGGATTTTAAGAATTAATTCAATTGCATCCTTGTCAATTTCAGTAGCCGCCCCTATAGTTGGCCGCGTTTTTCACTTCAGTCCTTGGTTTTGAGTTTGTGCATTTTGACCCTCAATTGATTAATAAACTTTAAATTTATTCAATTTGGTCCTTAAATCGATCAATTACAGGCTCCCTATTTACGCGCCTTTTCCAATTTGGTCCTTGGTTTCAGATTTTCTCAATTAAGTCCCTAATTGGCCATTAAACTTCAATATTTATGCAATTAAGCCCCTGATTGAACCAAATCAACTCTCAAAAATTATAATTTGACCCAGAACTTTAATTTCTTCCGATTAAAGCCCAAATTGACTTAAAAATCAATTTTCCTTGCAATCAAACCCTCTATAAATTCAATTAAACCTTCAATAAAATCCAATTGAGTCCATAAATGTCCAATTTTGGACTTTTCTCTTCAAATTAAAATTTTTTTTTCCAACAGGGCTCTCATCATTCAAGTATATACTGTAAAAAATTCCAATCCTTGTATTTTTAAACCTTCTTAATCAATTTTCTGATCCTTTTCTGAGCGCTCCAACCTCCTATTATTTTTCTAATTTCTTCCGGCTATATATTTATATATTTATTTTTATTTTTGTGTGGGGACCCAAAAATAGATTACAATAGATGCCCCCTCTTTATAATACTTACGGAGTAGGGGTTTTGTGTAGTAAGTTTTATAAAGATAAACAAAACTGAACTTCCAAAACTAATCTTGTCAAGGTTGATCGATCTGAAACTTTGTCTTTACAGTAATCCTCTTCAACCCAAAACTACGATCAAAACTTAGTCATTTTGAGATCCCAATCTGGCGATCCTCTGACTTCTAACTTCGATTAGACTAACTTGGAATTCCATCTGAGATCCCTTCTAGCGACCTCTTTTAACAAAAAAAAATCTATATTTGTAGCTTGGCCAACCTGAAATCCCATCTGGCGATTTCCTTTAGCCAGAGCTAATATCTGTGTTGCGGTTGGGTTAACCTGAGATCTCTTCTGGCGACCTCCTTTAACCAAAACCAAAAACTTATAATTGTAGCTCAATCAACCTGGAATCCCATCTGGTGATTCTCTTTTACCAAAGCTGAAATATGAGATCCCTTCTGGCGATCTCCTTTAACCAAAACCAAAATATGAGATCCCTTCCAGTGACCTCCTTTAAGCAAATCCAAAATATAAGATCCCTTCTGGCGACCTCCTTTAATAAAAAAAACTATATTTGTAGCTCGGTCAACTTGGAATCCCATCTGGCGATTTCTTTTAACCAAAGCTGAAATATGAGATCCCTTCTGGCGACCTCCTTTAACCAAAACCGAAATATGAGATCCCTTTTAGCGACCTCCTTTAACCAAATCCAAAAAACTATATTTGTAGCTTGGTTAACCTAGAATCCCATCTGGCAATTCCCTTTAACCAAAGCTGAAATATGAGATACCTTCTGGCGACCTCCTTTGACCAAAGCTGAAACATGAGATCCCTTCTGGCGACCTCCTTTAACCAAAACCGAAATATGAGATCCCTTTTGGCGACCTCCTTTAAGCAAACCAAAAAAGCTATATTTGTAGCTCGGTCAACCTAGAATTCCATCTGGCAATTCCCTCTAACCAAAGCTGAAATATGAGATCCCTTCTGGCGACCTCCTTTGACCAAAGCTGAAATATGAGATCCCTTCTGGCGATCTCTTTTAACCCAATCCAAAAAACTATATTTGTAGCTCGATCAACTTGGAATCCCATCTGATGATTCCCTTTAACCAAAGCTGAAATATGAGATACCTTCTGGCGACCTCCTTTGACCAAAGCTGAAACATGAGATCCCTTCTGACGATCTCCTTTAACCAAAACTGATATCGATGTCATTCTTCCTAATGGCAGGGTTTGAACCTTTCGTTTTCTTTTAAAATTTTCCTAATAGGTTCTTCTCACTTTATTGTTGTTCCAGAATCAAAACCGTGATTCTTTGCTATCATCAACCTAATGATTCTTTCTTCATCCACAATCTTGTTGGATTACATTAAGGATTCCTCCTGTAACGATTCAAAAAACATATATGCAATGATTTATGATTAGATGCCATGCATGCATTCTTACCTGGTTTTGAAACATAGGTCCCATCATCTTCTTCTATTTCATGAAACTCTCTCTTGACATGAGCTTGCTTTTGAAGTCGTATGCTGGATTCATTTCTTGTGCTGCGTATCATATCTTACAGAAGAAGTCATCAGCTTTTTACAAGTAGCTTTTCTCGAAATTGTATGATTTGTCTTTGCCTTTTTTGTCATGCTCTTGTCAAATGCTTTAGCTTAATTTTCAAATCTATAGGCTTTCGTCCCATTTCAAATACGTAAAACTTTGCATGAAACATCTCTTATTGCCAAGTGTAGGGGTGTGATCTTAGTCTGGGCTTTTATATAGAGAAGAAATTCATTCAGCCAATGATAAACTTTTTAGTGAGTGATGAGATAACGAGAGGTGAATTTTTTTCTCATTTGAAAAAACGCACTGTTAGGATTGACAAACTCTATTCTTATCTTTCTTCTCTTTCCCCTTTTAAGATTCTTCTTTCTAGAAAACAAATTGAGTGTTGTGAGATCAATTCAATAAAAAAGAAAGAAATTGATAGCCAAACTTTGCTTTATTGATTTAGGAGCATATATCATGCATAATATCTTTTTACAGAGTCGGAATTCACAGGCCTAGCTAGGTCTCCTCCATCCATTCTAGCCAACTTCAGTGCTCCTCCTGAGGTGCCCATTTGCTTTGATCTTCTCCGGGTAACGACAATATTTTTTTCAATACTAGATCCCCTTCTTGAAAAAACCGCAGTTTAACCTTTTTATCGTATGCCTTGGCCATTCGTTTCTGGTAAAGTTGATGATGACATATTACAGCTATCCTTTTTTCACTGATCAAGTTCAGTTGTTCATATCTAACTTTGGCCCACTGAGCCTCTTTTAGTTCGGAATCCATCAATACTCTTAACGATGGGATTTCCACTTCCAAAGGCATCACTGCCTCCATACCGTACACCAGAGAATATGGGGTAGTCCCTGTCAAGGTCCTGACTGTAGTGCGGTATACATAGAGAGCAAATGGCAACATCTCATGCCAATCTCTATACGTGACTACCATTTTCTAAATAATCTTTTTGATGTTTTCGTTGGCGGCTTCTACTGCGCCATTCATTTTTGGCCGGTATGACAAGGAATTCGAATGCTTGATCTTCCATTTAGTACACAGCTCCACTATCATTTTACCATTGAAGTTCTGTGCATTATCTGTCACTATCTTTTCCGGAGGACCATATCGACAAATTAAGTCCTTTTCTACAAACCTCTTCACTACATTCTGTGTTACATGGGCATACGAATTAGCTTCCACCCATTTTATGAAATAGTCAATAGCTACGAGGATGAATCTATGACCATTGCTAGCTTTTGGGCTAACAGGACCGATCACGTCAATTCCTCACATTGCAAATGGCCACGGACATATTAGATTAAATAGAGGAGCTGGAGGCGTATTGACCTTATCACTGTAAACTTGACACTTGTGACATTTTCTTACATAATCGATACAATCTTTCTCCAGCGTCATCCAAAAATAACCAGCCCTTTGTATTTTCCTTGCTATCATATGCCCGCTAGCATGGGTTGAGCAAATCCCTTCATGGACCTCTCGCAATGCCTTTCTAGCATCTGTCTCATTCAAACACCTTAGTAGGGTTCCATCAAATAACCTTTTATATAAAATCTCTCCATCTAAATAGAAGTCTATGGCCAACCTTCTCAAGGTTTTCTTATCCGCTTTAGAAGCTCCCACCGGATATTCATGATTCTGCACAAGATTCTTGATATTGTAATACCAAGGCTTTTCGTTCATCTCTCCTTCAATTAAGCAACAGTAAGCTGAGTCATTTCTAATGTCAATGTGTACAAGTTGTACCTTATACTCAAGATCAATGGTAGTTATAGCAGCTAGCGTGGCCAAAGCATCCGAAAAATGGTTCCCCTCCCTTCCTAGATGGGTGAATTTAATCTCTTTAAATTCCTTTGCTAGTGTGGAAAGGTATTCCTGGTACAGTCTTAACTTTTCTTCCTTGGTCTACCATTCCCCTTTAACCTGACAGATAATCAACATTGAATCCCCATATACATCTATCTTCTTTATCTTTAGCTCTAATACCGCTTCTAAACCAAGGATACAAGCTTCATACTCAGCTGTATTGTTGGTGCACTCGAAATGGAGTTTAAGCGAAACCGGATACTGTTTCTTATTAGGAGAGATTATTACCGCATCGGCCCCATTACCATATGCTTTCACTGCCCCATTAAAAAACATGGTCCACTAATTTGTCTTCTCTTCTTCTTTTTCTATTGACAATATATCTTCATCGGGAAAATCAAAATCCAAAGGTTCGTAATCTTCAACAGCATTATCAGCCAGATGGTCCGCAATTGCACTCCCTTTTACGGCTTTCCTTGTCATATACACTATGTCATATTCTGCTAATAAAACCTACCACCTTGCAATTCGGCTTGAGAGAAAGGGCTTGTTATAAATATACCTCAGAGGATCCACTTTTGAAATCAACCAAGTGGTATAGTATAACATATAATGTCGTAATCTCTTTGCCGCCCAAACCAGCGCACAACAGAGCCTTTCTATCTTAGTGTATCTAGACTCACATTCGGTGAATTTCTTACTTAAGTAATAAATAGCTCTTTCTTTCCTTCCGGTTTCATCATCCTGACCCAATACACATCCCATGGCTGCTTCGGTTACTGTTAAATATAATACCAGAGGTTTTCCTGATACCGGAGGAACCAGTAAAGGTGGATTTTGTAAATAATGTTTGATTTTATTGAATGCATCCTCACACTCCTCATTCCAGGTTCCAGGATTCTTTTTCCTTAATAGTCGGAATATAGGTTCACATGTTGTTGTTAGCTGAGCTATAAACCGAGCAATGTAGTTCAATCTTCCCAAGAATCCTCTTACTTCTTTCTCTGTCTTAGGGGATGACATAGCTTGAATGGCCTTTATTTTATCTGGATCCACCTTTATACCTCTATCACTTACCACAAATCCTAATAGCTTACCTGATTTAACTCAGAATGAACATTTTGCAGGATTGAGCCTTAATTCATACTTCCTCAACCTCTCAAATAACTTCCTCAAAACTTCAACATGATCTTCTTCCTTTTTAGACTTGGCAATCATATCATCTATATACACCTCAATTTTCTTGTGCATCATGTCATGGAACAAAGTCACCATTGCCTTGTAGTAGTATGTCCCTGTAGTAGTATGTCCCCCAAGGTGTGACAAAAGTTGTTTTCACCTTATCCTCTAGAGCCATTTTTATCTGGTTGTATCATGAAAAACCATCCATAAAGGAATATGTGGAACTTCGGGCAGCGATGTCCACTAAAACATCTATGTGTGGTAGAGGAAAATCATCTTTAGGGCTAGCTCTATTCAAATTCTGAAAATCCATACAAACTCTAATCTTCCCCTCATTCTTAGGCCCCACAACAATGTTAGATACCCATTGTAGATATCTAACTACTTCTAAAAAGTCAGCATCCCATTACTTCTTGAGTTATGCCTTGACCTTGATCCAGATATCCGGGTGGGCCCTCTTCAGCTTCTGCTTGACTGGTTTACAGCCTTCTTCTAATGGTATCTTGTGTAATACAATATTTGTATCCAAACTAGGCATATCTTCATAGGACCAAGCAAAGAAATCTGAATATTCTTGTAATAGGGTGATAATTTTTGTCCTTTGTTCAGAAGTAATTAAGGTACCTATTTTCAACTCTTTCTTGAGCTGATCACTGCCTACATTGATGGTTTCGAGTTCCTCTATGGTAGGCTTCCATGTTTGTTCCTGTTGTTCCACTAGCTTGGTGAATTCACTGATATTGCTTTCATCTCACTCCTCTTCTTTCATAGCTATCACATGTTCGTTCAAGTTTGGCCATTTATTCTTGATGCTAAATGTATGTGATGTTGTAGGAGATCCGCTTTCAGGATTCCTGAAAGCGGGAAGTGTTTGGTGTAAATGCATAAAAAGACAATTTTGAAAAGTGTATGATCTCATCATTTATTTAAAGAAAAGACGGGCTCAATGACAAACACAAAATCTAGCTGACATCATGAGCCTTTATTGTCAACTAGAGAAAATAAAAGCAAACAAAAGCAATGACAAAAGCATATTAAGGCAAACAAAGTTGGTTTACATTATGAAAACTACTAGAGCTTCTTGGGTCACCCAGTTCTGAAACTTCTCGCCCTGAGCCAACTTGCGCATAAAGGTCTTGGCGGAGACTTCTTCTAGTATGTGGATCATCAGTTGTGGCAGTGCTTCATCTCCCTTTCTCGCTACTATCTTCATGTCATCTCCTTCCATCTCATTTTCCTCCAAGGTGTTTATGCTCATATTTGCCAGTTCTTGACCAAGGCTTTCGGCTCCTTTATCATGTTGCATTATGTATGCAGCTTTTGGTAATGACACGCTAAGGGGAGGGATTTCTAGCTTTTTTCCTTCAGGCTCCCTTCCTTCAATTCTAGCTATTCTTCTTTCCCTTCTCCGACCAGCAGCCCATCGATGATCCTTCTTATTAGGTTTATACCCTAGCCCAAATCTTTGATCAGCACATGTCATCTTTGTTGGATTAACCCCTTTTGGTACCCCGGCGATAGGGTTATACTGAAATGGGATCCTGTGTTCCAAGAAGAATTGAGTTGCCATCCTTGCTGCTTCTGAGATCCTTGGCCTTCTCAGCACTGTGTTCTTCGGCACCCAGTCAGTGTTCACAATCTCAAAAGCATGGATATTGTTATCCTTGCAATCATCTGCCTCGATAAAAGGTACAACCACATTTTTTATCATGGATACTGTCTCCTCAGCTTTGACAGTTACCAACATCCCATTCATGATATACTTCAGGCATTGGTGCAAAGATGAAGCTATGGCCCCCGCTGCATGAATCCAAGGTCTTCCTAACAACATACTATAGGAAGGGTGGATATCCATAACTTGAAGTGTCACTAGGAACATTTGTGGTCCCACATATAGCTCCACTTCTAAAGTTCTAATTATTGGCCTAGGTGAGCCATCATATGCTCTAGCCATCATAGTACTCAGCTTCATATGAGATTCATCGATCAACATTTCTTTCAGAATGTGCTTTGGCAACACGTTAAGAGCCGAGCCATTGTCGACAAGCACTTTTCTTATGATGCAATCCTTGCACCTAACCGTAATGTATAAGGGCTTATTATGTCTGGTACCTTCAACATCAAGCTCGTCAGCCATGAAGTACAGGTAATTAGTTGCGTGGATCCTCCTCACAAGATGCTCCATAGTTTTATGTTCAATGTCTTGGGGTACATACACCTCATTAAATACCTTTTGCAAGGCGTTTCGGTGCGGTTCAGAGCTGAGTATCAAGGACATAAGAGAGATCCTAGCTGGAGTCTTTTTTAGTTGATCTACTATGCAATATTCGCTATGCTTAATCAATTTTAAAAATTCATTCGACTCATCTTCCGTTACCGGCCTATTAACTTCTAGTGCTTTGTCAAGATCTACCACTTCTTTGCCCTTTGCCTTCCTCAACTCCTCGGGCGTAAAGCACCGACCACTCCAGGTCAAACCACTTATCTCAGTTTGGAACAAAGGAAGAGGAGCTTGAATGTTGGAGGCCCAACCATAATTATAAGGCATGACATTATGATTTCCTTTTATGTAGGAAGGTTTAACCAAGATTAACTTTGGCAGCCCATTAGCTATTGGTTGGACCCTACATACTTCTGTCATCTTATCTTGACCTTCCATCATACTCACCTCACCACTGCCCTCCATGGGTTCAATCCTCAACTCCCCCATTTTCAGTATTTTTGCAATCTTTTCACAAAACTCGATGCAATCCTTAATATGATGTCCATCTCTTCCATGGAACTCACAATAATCATATCCCTCCAAATGGCTTTCAATATTTGTCTCCAGAAATCCTGATTGTACCAACATGTTGTACAACTTCTTTATGGACACCTTCAACGCCTTGCACTGATTTCCAGCTTCTATCATGCCAACTCCACTACTACCTGCGGCATGTTTAGGTAATGGGTTTGAATTAACATTGGGCTTGTCTTTAAAGAATACCCATCCTATCTTAATAAGCTCCAACAACCTCTTCTTGAAAGTGTAGTAGGTTTCAATCCCATGCCCGGGATTACCAGCATGGTACTCGCAAGTCAACTCGGGCTTGTACCAAATTGGGAATGGTGATTGCAATGGTAGTGCAGGGATAGGAGCTATGTGTCCAATACTCAACAGTTTGGCATACATGTCCTTCAATGGCATAGGTAACGACGGCAGTTTTTCTGAAGTGTATCTTGTATTTGGTCTTTGGTGGTGGTTTTGGTTATTCGACTGGTTATTTGTTCGATTGGGGGGAAAAGGTTGGCTAATGTTCATGTGGGAGAACTGGGAGGTAGGTACTTGTGGATTATAAGAATCTACTCGTTTGCCTTTGTATCCACCTTCCAAGCTGTTAATATCATCTTCCCTCTTTCTTCCAATAAAACCCTTTTTCTCCAACGGCTCAACTATACGTCCAGTTTTAATCCCTTGCTCTATCCTTTCAGCTATGCGCACCGTATCGTAGAAATGCTGAGAGGAGCTACCCATTAAATGCTCATAATAAGGTGCCTTAAAGGTATTGGCAAACAAGGTCACCATCTCTGTTTCTATCAAAGGGGGTTGGACATGCATTGCCTCATCCCTCTACCTTTGCGCATAGGCCCTTAGCGACTCTTGGCTCCTTTTCTCCATTGACATTAGACTTGTTCTGTCAGGAGCTATTTCCATGTTAAACTTGCATTGCTTAAGGAAAGCCTCCACTAAGTCTCTCTAGCTCCTGATCCTAACACTATCTAACCTCATGTACCAGCTCAAAACGGATCCTGCGAGGCTATCTTGAAAGAAATAGATTAACAATTTATCATCGTGGATTACTTCCGCCATTTTATTGCAGTAGGATGGAAGGTAAGTGTTTGGGCATTCCAAACCAGTGTACTTAATGAACTCTAGTATCCTAAAATCTTTTGGCACCACAATGTTTGGAACCAAACATACTTCAGCTGCTCGTATAGGGTCGAACCAGTCATTACCCTCAACTGCCCTTAATCTTTCTTCCAAAACAAACAACTTGTCTTGGTCCATCAAACTGGGAGACCTATTATCCGGGATTCCCTTCGCTGTTAAGTCTACAGTGATTGGAGCATGAGTTGGCTAGATATGGGTGATAGGCACAAAATGTTGTTCATTGGCCGAGTTTGCCCTCTGGTTTTGAGATGCTTGAGGGATGTGAGCTGTTGGCACTCCTTCAAGTTGTTGTGCTGATGTTCCCTCCCCATTCTTAGCTCTTAGAAGTTGCTCGAGTAGGTCAGTTAGCCGAGAAACTTCATTTTTTACTGATTCCAACTCGGTCTGATAATATGACTCTAAGTGAGCTCTTTCTTCGTTCTCCATTCTCGATCTGGACCGTGTGTTGTGGACTTTGGATGTGGAACTTATGTTTCACGATCTGGCGTGAATATGATAAATTAAAAATAAGATGCGTGATGAAAATATGGTGCACATGTGATGAAAAATTTTAGAGTTGATTCATGACTTTTGTAATCTTTTAGGTAAGATTTTCGAGTTGACCTGATTACTGTAAAGGAGGGCTTGCCAAGTTCTTATCATAGTAGCTTAACAAAACATATTAGAAAGAAAGATAGGGCATGGCCTTCTTATAAATAGAAGTTGCTCATACAAAATGATAACAGAAAAAGGGCTTTATACATTGCTACCCTTAAAAGGCATTTCCTCTATTAGCTAAGTCCCCAATAAAAGAGGTGATGGCCCCCATGTATTCTCGATACTTTGAAGCATCATTTCCAACTTGGGTGGCTTGTTGTTGCAATCTTTCCGCATAGCAGCTGCTTGCTCGACCTGCTTTGTCATACGCCTTATCTTATCATGGAACACGATGTTATCTGTGATTATCACTTCATTGCTGGCTCCTAAGGCTTCATTACTTCTTTCCAACACTTGAACCATATCCTCCGACCGTGCCAACTTATCCCTTACCCTCTGCAGTTCTTCCTTTTCGATATCCAACTTGGTTATTTTGGAGTTGATTTGAACTGTAAAGCTGTCCATGTAGTCTAGACATTCTTGACACTCTTGCTTAGCCTTACTCAGCTCCTCTTCCATCTCAAAGTAATGGCTTCTCAACTCCCTCAACTCTTCTTCTCGTATCTCGATCTCAGATTATAACGCCATCATCCTTCCTTTCAAAGACTCAGCTCTCTTCTGGTAATCTCTCATATCAGACTCAGCGACCTTTCTTGCACTTCTTTCTTCCTCAAGTTGCACCATATATTGAGCTATGATCCTTCTTTCCTCTTCTATGTCGAGCTGGGCTAGCCAATTCTTCTCCTTTTCAACTACTACTTTCTTTAAAAGAATGCTCCTTCCTTTTTTTCAAGGAATCCATTACCTCTTTATCAACATTCATCTTGCCTTTTGTTGATCTCTTAACCTTTGCCAACTCTTTTTCTGTGAGCCCATTCTTCTTAACCAGCTCATCATATTCAGTCATTTGATTCCTTAACTCAGCTTGGACCCCTTTTGCTATCTCTTCAGCTACCTCGGCCCTTTTCTGCGATTCCTTTAAAGACGTTAACTGCTTATCCTGTTTTTCCAACTGCTGGTTCAAGTAAACCCTCATCGTATTTTCTTCTTCTAACTGACTTTCTAATAGTTGTTGCTGCCCTTTACTTTTGTTGAGATCAATTATACATCGTTCTAGCTGCTTTCTTAACTCTTCCTCATTATCAGTCCTTTTCCTTTTTGGTTGCTCTATCGCTGATTCTGGGTGTTTTTGTGTTAAGAAATCCTTTACTTCAGAAAGCTCTTCATTCCTCCAAACTACATAATTCTGGCTAAATAATGTTTCAAAATTGCTCCCTTCTTCCCTTTAAATCCCGAAAAAAAAACCAAGGCTGGATTAAATTAAAGAAAATAAACTAAACTAAAAAGAAGTTGGGGCAAGAATGAATACACTTAAAGAAAATGGGGCCTAAATGCAAATAAGAATAATTATAGAGCATAAATACTCCTATTCTCACCAAAAACAGATCTGCAGCTACGTAAAGAAGGAAAAGAGGGAGTTTTTATATCTATTTTTTTTACAAATCAAGAGAGAAACATCAAAATTTCAAGAACCCATCCCAGATTGAGGGTTATAGGTAAAATAAACCCTGGTGGGAAAGGGATTAACAAGAAAAAAAATTGAACAAGAAGAGAAGAGGGGAGGGTCGGCTGTCATTAGAAAGAAATGGAGAGATCGAAGCCTTGATTCGTACCAGGTAAGATATTATAAACCTGGTCTTATGAGTCATTTCAAGTCGATTATGAATTGATGTCTGGATGTAAATTTATATTGAGTTCTTAGACTTGAATTGAAAAAAAAAAGTAAGATTTGTTAAAGTAAAGAACTTCGTGTGTTGTGTGTAAATGGAAAGGTGATGAATCTGGACAGTTTCGTCTCTTGACCTTCAAAGAGATTTTGGGTAGGAGAATGAAGGAATTAGGATCAAGTTCCTCATAGAAATTGTAGTTTTGGATGTTTACTAACTAATGAAATTGGTCTTGCTCAATCTGGAGTCATAGAACTCCAGTTATGGGTCACCAACCGAGACTGGGTCATGACAGATTCTATAGGGTAGTAGGTCTGGTTCACTGATGAGCAATTTTGACTATCTTAGAGGCAGAACTGGGTTCTCCTTAAAACATAGAACTTGTAGCCTTATGCCTTACCTTTCCAACGCCATAAATTTCGCTTAAATTGGAGTTCTATAACTCCAGATATAGTTCAAAATCTGAGGAGAGGTCAAACAGTAACAGTTCAAAAACAAGACAGTAACAGTTCGATGTCTAGACAGTAACAGTTCAATGTCTAGACAGTAACGGTTCAAAAACAAGACAGTAACAGTTCAATGTCTAGATAGTAACAGTTCAATGTCTAGACAGTAACGGTTCAAAAAAAAACAGTAACAGTTCAATGTCTAGACAGTAACGGTTCAAAAATCAGACAATAACAGTTCAAAAATAAGACAGTAACAGCTCAATGTCTAGACAGTAATAGTTCAATGTCTAGACATTAACGGTTCAAAAACAAGACAATAACAGTTCAATGTCTAGGCAGTAAGAGTTCAATGTCTAGACAGTAACGGTTAAAAAATAAGACAGTAACAGTTGGACAGTAACAGTCCAAGTGTTTGTTAATGAGTAATTTTGACTATCTTAGAAGCTGAACTGGGTTCTTCTCAAAACATAGAACTTGTAGCCTCATGTCTTACCTTTCGAACACCATAAATTTCACTTAAATCGGAGTTCTATAACTCTAGATATAGTTAAAAATCTAAGAAGAGGTCAGACAGTAACAGTTCAAAAATGGACAGTAACAGTTGGACAGTAACAGTCCAAGTGTTTGTTAATGAGTGATTCTGGTATCTTAGAGGCAGAACTGGGTTCTTCTCAAAACATAGAACTTGTAGCCTCATGTTTTACCTTTCCAACGCCATAAATTTCGCTTGAATTGGAGTCCTATAACTCCAGATATAGTTAAACATCTAAGGAGAGGTCAGATAGTAACAGTTCAAAAATGAGACAGTAACAGTTGAACAGTGATAGTCCAAATATAAAGAAAGGAATGATAACTAGGATTGGACAAAGAACGACAGTAATAATGAGTGAAATGAGAAAAACATAAAGTACTAAGAAATGACTGAAAGAAAGACTTATTGGTTGTTGATATGGTTATTATAAAACATATCCTTGAGTGAGGAAAATTTATGAGATAAACTTGTGATTTGCAGGAGGGACCACAGACGTGATGCAACAGCAGCAGCAGGGGAGCATGAGTAGAGCTTCTATTGCAGGTAGGTGATTCACACCTATGCTTTCTTGTTAAATTCCATGATTTAATATATTTTTGATGTGAAATGTGAATTAGTGAATGTATGTGTATTCAAGTTGAAAAGTTGTTATATGAATTGTCAAGTGATGAAATTATCACTGACAAAGGAAATATGAGAAGTGAGATTTGAGGCATAAACTAGCATACATTGAGTGTATGTTAGGATCCTAGGTAAGGGGATCACCATGTATTGTCTAGCACACATTGAGTGTATGTTAGGATCCCGGGTAAGGGGATCGTCACGAATGGACTAGCATACATTTAGTGTATGTTAGGATCCCGGGTAAGGGGATCACCCTGTATTGACTAGCATACATTGAGTGTATGTTAGGATCCCGGGTAAGGGGATCACCATGTATTGTCTAGCATACATTGAGTGTATGTTAGGATCCCGGGCAAGGGGATCGTCACGAATGGACTAGCATACATTTAGTGTATGTTAGGATCCCGGGTAAGGGGATCACCCTGTATTGGCTAGCATACATTTAGTGTATGTTAGGATCCCGGGTAAGGGGATCACCATGTATTGTCTAGCATACATTGAGTGTATGTTAGGATCCCGGGCAAGGGGATCGTCACGAATGGACTAGCATACATTTAGTGTATGTTAGGATCCCGAGTAAGGGGATCTCCATGTATTGGCTAACATACATTCAGTGTATATTAGGATCCCGGGTAAGGGGATCACCATGTATTGGCCAACATACATTTAGTGTATGTTAGGATCCCGGGTAAAGGGATCGCCTTATATCGACTCCTATGGGGTGGTGATGACGATAACAGTGAAATTGGTATCGGTAATGTGATAAGCAAAAGTAATCACGTTAATATTATAAGGTCTGGAATGATGGTTGATAGTGGCAGAGGGAACGGTTATTAATAGTTTGAATAAGGAAGAGATTTTAATAAAAAAAAACTAGAAGAGAGAATTAAATGAAATATGAATGCATGTTACCCTGTTGAAATTATTAGATATTCATATTGTTATATTTATTGTGATATTCACCTTGCAATAATATGTATTTTGTTTTAGGATCATCGCATGCATGACAGGAGTAGATCCTAGCTTATGTTCCCTTTTTGAAATCTAGGTTCTAGGGAGTATACCCTTGTATTTTATAAACATGAAAATGTTTGTATAACTTAATTTGTATAATAAATGTTTAAACTTGATTGGATGAATTTAACGCTGTAGTTTATATATCCATATTTCATGTCTATGTATCTATATTTATTTAAATTATCCATCCATAATGATATTTTTGTTACATAATGCATATCATAAATATTATGGTTGATAGGTGTGAGTATAATTGTGGAATTGAAACCCAGGATGATTGGGTCGGGAATTAAGTTATGAGATGCGAACTGTTAGAAGTGTAGACAGGTTACATGTCGGTAACTTGGGACCTTCCGATATAGGGGGGACTCCGTTGAAATTCCGGTAGATGTTAATAGGAAGACCACGAATACGTATATACAAAAAAAAAACTTACTACTCTGTTTTTTTTATTGACATGAGATTGTTGTTTTATCCCAGAAATAGGGGATGTTACATTCCCTTTTTACCATCAGGGGTCTTTCCCAATCCTGTAGGATAAGCTCCATCTCTTCGAGGAATGGTTGGTGCTTGAATAAACCGACAAAATCAGCTAAACCCAGAGTTCTTGGTGCGTACTGCATTCCACCCAACTGCCTTGTTACAAGGGCGGGCGCGTAACTGATGTACCCGGTTACATCAATCAAGGGAACCCATATCCTGCTTCCACAGCTCATTGTGCAGATGGCGTTGGTAATGCTGCATATTTATCTACCCATGCTTTCATCTATGGTGCTTTCCATTTGAAGTTGCTCCTTGGTAATGCTGCATATTTATCTACCCATGCTTTCTCATCCCAATTCTTCCAAGTCTCATCTATGGTAACCTTTAACGGTCGTAGGTCAAACCACCAAAAGTTGTTAAAGATATCCCTTGGTGTTTCGATATGACTGATAATCCATAAATACAACACAGGGATGCAACATCTCATGGCTCCTTTTCCATGCGTTCTGCAGTGGTTGAGTGATAACATGGTTTCTCCTAAAATGGCTGAAGAGGGATTGATCCGGTCACGCTCGTATTCTATGAAGACACTTGCTGCTTCTAAACTGATGACTCCGATTTCGGAAGGGAACAATACTAGTCCAAAAATGGTGAAGGCCACCAACCTGTATCATTCATCTCCCAACTTGCCTTCTTCAACATTTTTCTTCATTCGGGCTTCAATGACCTTCCATTTGAAACCCCCATCGACGACTCTACATTGGCTGATCTTTCCAAGGCCTAATAAACTGACTACCTCCGAAGCTATGTCTTCAAATCTTCACCTGAGGTAGATCCTGTGGCTGTTGTTTGGAAAATCTAGAATCCTTTCATATTCCTCCAAAGTCGATGTCATATCGATGTTCTCAAAGGTAAAACACCGATAACTAGGATCCCAAAAATTTAGTAGGGCTTTGATTGTTGCTGCTTGTACGGGTAACCTCATTAGTTGTGCAATTCTCTCATATCGCCTTTCAAAAATAATCTCATCAATATATTCCATAATAGACAATAACTTCCCCAAGTCATTTACCATGTGATTTATCTTGGTAATGCAAGGCAACCTACTAGCATCGATTCTTGGACATTTTCCTTCAGCTACCTACGTCAACTCAGATTCTTGTCCAAACTCTTGGAAAGATAGGTACTTAGTCATGATTTCAGTTCAAAAACCTGGATTGATGAATTTAACATCATTAATCATGATGCAAATGAACGTAAGATACATATCCTAAGGACAAGCTCTATTTATTAAGTGAGAATGGGTAGGTTTTCTATTTGGTCTTAAAGGGTCTCATATCTGCCCAATGATGTTCTTCGTAAAGACAGTATGGGGCCGTTGAAAGGAACAGTTAAAGCACGTATGCCCACCATTACCAAGCAGGCACTCAGATATGAGTTGGGTGTTTCACGCATCTGAACCCTGACCAATAGTCATAGGGCAAATCGCTAATCCCCCACCTAACTTAAGGCTTGTGTGTGCTTCTCCAAATCAAAGTATGTGATGCATGAAATAATTATATACAATGCATGAACAATATGTGTAAAAAAAATTAAAGTGTATAAGCAAACAACAAAAGGAAAGGCATATTAACAATAAACACACCAAAACACAGATAAATCAGACAAAAACAAAGCTTAGTCCACAAGGTCCCCAGTGGAGTCGCCATTCTGTCGCACGTGTGCGGCGTCGCGGCGAATATTCCACTTCAAATCTAAAATATATCTATGTATATCTATCTGGCAAATGTGGAGAGACAAGAAATTCTTGTCTTTTATTAGTGAAAAATGGAATGGGAGTCGCCACCTAGTATTTTAGTCACTAGGAAGCCTAAGTAGTATCAGAGATCGGGTACGGGGACTGGTTGCGTAAAGGGAAGGTATTAGCACCCCAAATACGCCTTACCTAAGGTAAGCTGCATTGTTTGATTGTCTGATAAAAAGCTATGGTGTTATTGTATTTCTAGTTGTTGGTCCATCTATGGTTCAAGAAAAGTCCTCCTCAATAAGGAGGTCCTTATCTTATCGGGTAAAAAACATAATCGTTCTAACGTCTATATGAAAACAATATTTTTAATATCAGGAATACGTTTTACATATAAATTCGTAATCCCAGATACTGAAAGAAGACAAAAAGATTTTTTTAGAATTTTTGAAATATTGACCTAGTTCTTATGGCTCTAACAAACTTGTTATTAAAGCCAAAAGCGCATGCTAAAACCCTTTTTTTGAAATTTTTCTATGTTGTATGAAAATATGATGTGATCATATATATATATATATATATATATATATATATATATATATATATATTGGAGAGACTAGGACGTATGCATGAAAACAAAACATTTTTTTTATTTTTTTAATGTCTTGATGAAAACCGGGTATTTTTAATACTGGATTTGTATCTTTACGGTATAAAAATACAAACCAGTATTAAATAATTTTGATAAAAATATGCAGGAAAATCACAGAAATATTTTTAGGATTTTTCAGAATTTTTTTTAATATATCTGTATATATAAATAATACAAAAAACAGTATAATATATAATACTAGGTGGGTTGGGCTGGGCTGGCCCACTAACTGGGCCAGACTCAGCCCCAAAAGGGTTGGGCCGATCTCGGCCCAACAAAATCTCCTATTTTCTTTTAGGCCAGACGCGGCCCAAACAATATGGATGGGCCAGAATCAGTCTGGCCCATAAACACATGGCTGGGCCAGAACGAGCCCGGCCCAGAGAAGGAAAAAAAACCAACAATGCTGGGCCAGGCTGATTCTGGCCCAGCAACATAACTAACGGGGGAGGGGAATTATTTTCCCTCCCCTGTTCCTGCATGCAGAACGCTATTCTTTCTGCATGCAGGCGAAAAAAAGGACAGCAAAACGCAAACAATGAAGGGGAAGAAGAGTTACCTAGCGCGGAGGAGGCGGTGCGTTGCTGGTCTGGCTGCTTCGCTGGCGGTACTGCGGTGGAGGCCGATGGCGGTGTCATGGCTCACTAACGACTGCTTCAAATAGTAACGTTACAGTTTCAAACGGTGGAGAAAGAGGCTCCTGCTCTTCCGTTCTCCTCCTCTTCTTCTGCTGCGTTTCCTTTTCCTTTTGTTCTGATTTAGATGATGTTTCTTTCCAGGACCCGACCTAATCCGGTGTCAGTATCATTTTTTCTTAACCCTCACGGTCCACTCTCCTTCACCTCTCACTATCCCTCTCGGTCTGCTTTTCTTGTCTTTTGGTTCGTTCCTTTCTCTCTTTTTGTTTTTTATTTCTCTGCCCGTTTTCTCTCCCCATTTGTTTTTTCTTTTCCTCGTGTGCTGGTGTTGGGGGGGTTTATAGGGCAAAAAGGAGCGGGTGCGTCCCTATTGCCACCCTATGGCAGCGTATGGGGAGTAGGGCTTTGCTGCCTTGCCACAGCGCCGGGTTGGCTTGCTAGTGGGCGTGGCTGGCAAGGCGCGACGCCCCTGACTTCTCATCATCAAGGTGCTTGGGGTTTCGAGTCTTCTGCAGGGCACGCGGCTTGCAGGAATTAATGAAGAAAGAGGAAGAAAACTGCCTACCTTCCCCTGTTGCACGTCCAGGGGAAGGAGAAAGAAGAACAGTGTCGCTCAAAACAACACTGTTCTGCTTTTTTTTTTTTAACATGAAACGGCGTTTTTTTATACAAAACGCGCTGTTTCATTTAAATGTGGCGCCAGCATATTTTTTCCGAATCAGTCCTTAATTTATGTCCTCACAATGTTATTTGGATTTTAAGAATTAATTCAATTGCATCCCTGCCAATTTCAGTAGCCGCCCCTATAGTTGGCCGTGTTTTTCACTTCAGTCCTTGGTGTTGAATTTATGCATTTTGACCCTCAATTGATTAATAAACTTCCAATTTCTTCAATTTGGTCCCTGAATCGAACAATTACAGGCCCCCTATTTACGCGCCTTTTCCAATTTGGTCCTTGGTTTCGGATTTTCTCAATTAAGTCCCTAATTGGCCATTAAACTTCAATAGTTATGCAATTAAGGCAATATCTAGGAGCTACTGTTCAACATGAACGATACCTTTCCAGAGCGTTTGTTTCCGATCTCCATCATCCAGAATGAAGGCAACATCTAGGCACACCACATAACCAACAATAGGCATAATCCAAAGGTGAAAGAGAGAGAAATTGATCGGTGACCAAAACTGCCCTGCAGGTGTATTTCTTTTTGTTTTCCAGGAAATGTCCGATGATGATTTCTGTCTAATAGATTGTGTGCCGTCAAATCCCTCTGGTCTATTAGTAGAGGAGTGTGAGAAGAATAATATATCCAAACCTCAGCATGATCCAATGGTAGATTCCAGAGATATGGCCACCGGAGCATTATTGGTTCCTCCAAATTTTGCACTTCTCTCTCTAGTCGAATTCTTTATTTATTTATCGGGTATTATTATTGTTTCAAAGTAACATCACTGATTTTTAATTGGTGCTTGCACCTTCAATCTTCTCATTTTCATTGCACTATCTTTTATTATAATGTATTTTTAATTACCTTACTTATTTCTTAGAAATATTTTGTCATTTTTCTCATTATTTTATCCATCAAAACACATTACTAGTTTCTCTGTCCTTATGAATTCTAAACCAAAGTTTATTTTATGGAGGTCATCCCCTCCATTATTTATCACTTTCAATCTTACGTTTACATGGTAATTTACACATCTGCATATTTAAATTATAAATTTCTAAGATTTCACACTCATTCTTGCGGTGGGCATTTTGGAGCGAAATGAACAACCCACAAAGTACTTGAAAGTCGTCTGTATTGGCCTTTTATATTTAAGGATGCACATCATTTTTGCAAATTATTTTTGCAAATCATGTGAAAAATGCCAAAGAACAAACAATATCACTTCATAAGAATCAAACGCCTTTAACTAATATTTTTGTAAATGAAATTTTTAATGTTTGGGGTATTGATTTTATGGGTCTGTTTCCTTCTTCTGTTGGTAATCTTTATATCCTTCTTGTTGTTGATTATGTGCCCAAATGAATTGAGGTGAAAGCCACATTAACTAGCGAAGCTAAGGTTGTATTAGATTTTGTAATACAAAAGCTATCATTAGTGATCGTGACACTCATTTTTGCAATCATGCAGTTGAAGCATTACTATGCAAGTACCATGTGACTCATTGGACTTCCACAGCTTATCACCCTTAAAGGAATGGCCAAACTAAAATTTCAAATCGAGAAATCAAGTCCATTTTGGAGAAGACGATGTAACCTAACCGGCAAGATTGGAGTTTGTGACTTGGTGATGCACTTTGGGGTTATCATACTACTTATAAATCACCTATAGGAATGTCACCTTATAAGATGATTTACAGGAAAGCATGTCATCTACTAGTGGAGTTTGAACATAAAGCCTTTTGGGTCATTAAGCAATGCAACTTTGATTATGATGCTACTAGAATTGCAAGGAAGTTGAGATTGCAAGAGTTTGAAGAGATACAAATGATGCCTACGAGAATGCAAGAATTTAAAAAGTAAAGACCAAGAGTCTTCATGACTGAATGATTACAAGAAAGGAGTTTTATGTTGGAGATAAAGTCCTTTAACATTCATGTTTGAAAATTTTTCTTGGTAAGTTCGTTCTCGTTGGATTAGACCCTTTGTTATTTCTAATGTTTTTCCTAATGGAGCGGTTGGGATTACAAGTGTAGAAACAAATAAATTGATCAAGGTCAATGAGTATGTTATGTGTTAAGCCAATGATATAAAACAAAACACTTTTTGAGAGGTAACCCAACTAACAAAAAAATTCAGATTTGCTTTTTTTTCTCTTATCTTTTTTTTCGCATTTTGCTTTATATTTGTCATTCTTTTCTATTCCTTTTATTTTATTTCAACATTAAGGACAATGTTGTGTTTAAGTATGGGGGTTTTGGTTTTCTTTGTTATTTCTGTGTGTTTTATTAGAATTAGAAAAACCCTTAAACATTTGAAAAAAAATTGTTTATATTTTCCAGCCTTAAGTATTAAGTTTTATCTATTGAACTCCCATTGATTTATGAGAATATGAGTATTATGTATGAGAATCAGTTGAGATAGATGAAAATATAAATCGAATGAATGGGTGTGCATGCAAGTTTTAAAGTTTAATTAGTTAGGGATTGACTTTGAAATCATATCATATTGACTTAATAGTGTTATACCAATTTAAGCTTTTAAATCTTCATCATTGTATTCTTTGATTGTGCATTCTTTCAATGCCCAAGAGTACATGCTAATAAACAAAACTCCTTTCAATTTTAGGAGGCGTATTCATGGTTGGAACTTCATCGGAGTGAGCTTGTACACCTGGAGCTATAATTAGGTGTTAAGCTCCTTAATTATATCAAGGTATTGTAGTTGTTCTTTCTTTTTCTTATACATGAATGGGTTGCCTTTGTTATATACACATGATAAATAGTAAAATGAAATTGCATCATGAATGCAAGAGAGTTATGGGATTATATGGTGAATAATGATGATTATTCGATGAGAAAAGTTAATAAATATAAAAGATAATGTGTATGACTTAGTAGTACGAATGGTAAAAAAAACTATAGGGATATAAATATTTTGTTTTTGACTTAGTCTTCCAAGTTATGGAAAACTAAAGTGATTTGTGTTTGACTTAGTCGTTCACGAAGGCGGGGCTAAGGCGGTATGGCCAGATGACTTGGTTATCCACAAAGACAAGAACTAAGGTGACTTGATGCGAAAATTGACTTAGTCATCCATAAGAATAGAGACTAAGGTGTTGTAATAGGACCTAGTCATCTATGTAAGAGATGGCTATGGTGGTAATAAACTTGATTAGATTTTGAGTGAAAATCTGAATTATTTGTGTGGTTACTTTGGTTTCTACTAAGATGGGGACCAAGGTGGCAAGAGGAGTAAACTTTACCAGTGAACTATGAAGCTTGGTAATGGAGAAGTCATCTAAGAGTAACTAAAGTTATAAGATATGTTTAGAAATAATGTGATGAAATTATGGTGATATGATGTAAGAATGTAGATTGCATATATAAAAATTTAATTGGTATTAATAAATAAATTATATTTCATTATTGAATGTCCTTCTTATACTACGGGACAAGCTTAATTCTCTTCATTTTAAGGGTAGTTATTACTAGGTATTGGTATTTGGTTTATGTAATATTCTAGTTCATTAGGATTTGAAGTTATCTTCTAAGCTTGTAATTAATATAAAGTTACATACCATTGTTTTAATTAAGTCTCTTATATATATATGTATTTAAAATTTTGGTATAGATGAAGATAAATTTATAATATGCTTTGTTTTAATGACATCATGTATGAAAAGAAAAGATATATGACATTGATTAGGACTGAGTCATCTATGTAAGAGATGGCTATGGTGGTGATAAACTTGATTAGATTTTGAGTGAAAATCTGAATTATTTGTGTGGTTACTTTGGTTTCTACTAAGATTGGGACCAAGGTGGCAAAAGGAGTAAACTTTACAAGTGAACTATGAAGCTTGGTAGTGGAGAAGTCATCTAAAAGTAACTAAAGTTGTAAGATATGTTTAGAAATAATGTGATGAAATTATGGTGATATAATGTAAGAATGTAGATTACATATATATAAATTTAATTGATATTAATAAATAAAATATATTTTATTATTGCATATCCTTTTCATATTGCAAGATAGCCTTAATTCTCTTCTTTTTTAGGGTAGTTATTACTAGGTATTGGTATTTGGTTTATGTAATATTCTAGTTCATTAGGATTTGAAGTTATCTTTTAGGCTTGTAATTAATATAAAGTTATATACCATTGTATTGTTTTGATAATTAAGTCTCTTTTATATATGTATTTAAAATTTTGGTATAGATTAAGATAAATTTGTAATATGTTTTTTTGTAATGACATCATGTATGAAAAGAAAAGATATGTGACATTTAGAATGAGAAATGGAGAAGGTATACGTAGAAGTGGATGAAATGATGAGTAATTGCATTATGATAAAGAAGGTCCAGGATGGTGGGATCATAAATATGTATATTCAATTGTGTTTTTGGTTGATATTGACACCCGAGAAGGTCGATTTATAGAGGAGACTCTCCTGAATTTTCAATACCTATGGTAATAATAATAAGATTAAAGTGTTGTTAGGATAGCTAGTGATAATGATGTTTTAAAAACAATTACTTGTTTTTCAAGGAATATGACATGAATTAAATTGTGTGTGTTACAATTTGGTATCAGAGGAGGGTTGTGAATGGATGTGCATGTGAAGAGAACGTAAGATTTACTAATATAAAACTTGAATCTTTCATGCAGAAGGGCACATGCTCGAGCTAGGGCTCGAATTGATCTTATTCCAAAGAAGGGACATAATAGTAATGAGGCTTAAAGGAGCAACCCCCTATGGGATACTACATCCCATAATCCTGGGGAGTAGGTAGGGTATAAAGAGTTTGTGGGATCACAAAGTACTTCAGTAGCATCATCAGCGCTAGAAGTGTCATGAGTACAAATACCAAAAACTGGTTGAATGGATTAATCTACCTTAGCATGTAGTTCCATTAGGGACACCTATACAGTCTATGGATCTTGCTTCTGTAGAATAGATAGTGAGGGTTATAGTGGTTAGAATGATAGGAGTTACAAGAGAAGTGAGCATAGAATGAGTTAAAACTTTAGTCTATTAGGTAAAACAAAAATGAGATGTACACCCAACTTGGGAGAGGAGGACACAGAAATCTCGGGACAATGGCTCATGAAAGTAAAGGAGTCACTTTTAGAGATTCCGGTGCTTGAAGATATTCGGGTGAATTATGTGGCTCGGCTACTATTTGATGAGGCCCAAACTTGGTGGGCTATAGTAAAAGAAATAAGAATAAGAGAGGTGCTTACCTGGGCTTATTTCAAACATGAGTTTGAGATTCGATACTACTTAGAAAAATATTGATGGAATAAGGAGCAATAGTTTTGTTTTAATTTGAAACACCTAGACATGATAGTTATGGAGTATGGAAGATGGTTCTAGATTCTTTCTACATTTGCCTCTATATTGCTTCCTACTAGCGTCACAGAATTGGGAGATTTAAAGAGGGATTAACCCATGAATTGAAGAAGGGGTTAATCATTTATCAACCAAAGACTCTAAGGGAATTGGTAGAGGCCACTCAAGCTTTAGAGGCAGTGATGAAAGTGGACCAATAGAGCATGACTAGATAAGGGCAAATAGCAGCAGAAAAGAGGAAAAAGACTGCTACTTAGTTTTCTAGGCCACCTCTTTCAAAATGAGGCAGGGTAGGATTATCTAGAAATCAGTTTTTCATAGGAAATATTAGCAAGTTTTTTCAAGTTGAAAAGAGTGGGCAATTGAGTGGTGGAGCCCGATATGGGCCAGTTAGAGGAGGAAGTTTAGCAGGAACTATAAGGCAAGAAACTTCAAACTATCCCTATTGTGAAGTGTGTGATCAATTCCACCTAGGAGATTGTAGGGTGACCCCAAGGCATTGTTTTGTTTGTAGAGAGGCATTGCTAGAAGGAGTGCAGATATGTTACTAAAGGGTGTCATTTATATAGGGAAAATAGGGCATTATCGTTAAAACTTCCTAAATAGAGGACAAGCTCAAAGTTAGAAACAATTAATAATTATGGAAAAGCCTGAAGGGGAACCAATGTGACCTATACAATCTGGGGTCAGTGCAAATAGAGGTAGGGGTAGGAGCACAAGGAACAAAACCTAAGAAGGGGTTTATCATATAACCTATGAGCATGTACGAGCTGCCTCAGATGTGGTAATAGGTATGATTACCTTGAATGCTCAACAAGTTTATGCATTGTTAGATCCAAGAGCGACTCATTCCTTTATAGCAATAAAATTTATACATAAGTTAAATATGCTAAAATATATGTTAGAAAAGAGGGTTAATAATTAGTAATCCTTTTAGGGAATGGTAGGTATAAATGAAATATATAGGGGGTTTAATGTACAAATTGAAGGTTAAAATTTCAAAGTAGATCTAAGACTTTGATGTAATTTTAGGGATGGATTGGTTGGGAAGACACTAGTGAACATGGACTGCTATAATAAGATTGTAACTTTTAATGTAGCAGAAGGAAAAAAGGCAAAATCTAAAGGAGAGAGAAGGATAATTTTGGGTTGTATTATTTCTACAATGACTGTTAGAAAATTGTTAAGAAAGGGGTGTCAAGCTTATTTATCTTATGTAAGAGATAGTGAGAAGCATGGTAAAGAGTTGAAAGACATTCCTATAGTTAGAGAATATCAGATATGTTCCCTGAAGAGTTGCCAGGATTACCTCCAAGATGAGAAATGGAATTTTCTATAAAGATACTACTTGGTACTATGCACATATCCCTAGATCCTTATAGAATGGCACCTGTTGAGTTAGCTAAATTTAAGGTGCAATTATTAGAGTTACTAGATAATTGATTCATTAGGCCAAATAATTCACCTTAGGGGTGGTTATACGGTTTATAAAAAAAAAAAAGGAAGGATGGTACCTTTAGGCTTTTCCTAGACTATAAACAATTGAAAAGGAGTAAATTAGAGATAAAATTCAGACCATATTCCAACTCGTGTTGAATATTGACAGATTTGACCTCTAATCGATGTTTTTGTGTAGAACTTGAGTTATAGAGATTGAAATGAAGGGATTATAGTGACATTAAAAAGCTAACATCCATACCTTTCTGTAAATATATGGCAAGAAAAATTAAAAAGAAAGGGGATGAAAATCGCAGCCTTCATAGACAAGTCTCGCATTCTGCCAATTTTGACCTTCAGCCATTCTGACTTGAATATCTTGAGTTAGAGAAATCCATTTAATGCAAACTTAATTTTCTTAGATTCCTGACTCAAAGCAATATCAACCAACCAAATTTCAATAGAAAATGAGCTCATATGAGAGAGATATGATTTGTTTAAGACAACCTATAAATTCTGTCAGTGTATAGGTTTTGTGAAGAAACAAGTCCAACTTATTTAAATGTAGATTGTCTACTTTGAAAAAGACTATTTTTTTTTAGGATACAAACGGATTAGAGGGATGCATGGATTAGGGTCTCTAATCAAATAAAAAGAAAGAGAAAATGAAAGAGAGGAGGCAGCTAGAAACAAGAAGAAAACTCCACCATTTTCTCCTATACCTGAAATTATGTTCTCATATGTTCTATTCATTAGTTTTTCAATAGACATGCAATGCTAAGTTATATTTTTTAGTTGAAAGGATACAAAAACCTTTGGATTTTAAAAACTGTGAGATCTATTCTATCTTTTCTTTTTTCAGTTTATATGATGAATATGAATGTTTTTCTATGTTTATTTTGATTGTTAGAGAAGACTCTAAATTATTATTCTAAATCAATCTATTGTTAAGTTTGCTATCAAAACCAGAGTTAGTGCAGACACTATGGTGAAGCGATTAGGTTTAATAATTATAGTGGATCTATACTGTTAATCTTAGAGAAAATATTCAATTAAATCGAACATAGACTATAGACAGTTATGTTGTCTAGATTTATCAACTTATTTTTAAGGCTGCCATTAAATTAAATTGTTAGTGCACACCATGGTTGTTTGATGGTTAGGGTAAATTATATTACGAATCAGTTAACTGACCAATAATAAGGAAAGATAGATATTCAAAATATAAATTGATGTATCATTTCAATGATCAATTTTGATTTTCATAGGTGGACGTTTACTTGAGACCAATGTTTTTCTCTTGATAAGTTTTAGATTTATTTAATTTAGCTTGATTATTTTATTCTGTTTACCATATCATATCCTAGATAACCTCAAAACCCCTCAACTTTGAATCATCTAACATAAAGACCTGAACCAAATCTTTCTTGTGAGATCGACCCCTTACTTGCTCTATACTATCTTGTTTATTTAAGCTATGGTAATTAATTTGTGTGACCGCGACATCGCAACAAAAGGTTATTAATGGTTTGACTTAACTTTTTAATGACTGGTTTCTTAGTGTAATTAATATCCTTTTATCAATAATATTCTGATTTAACATTAAAGCATGAAGTATGTTTGCTATGTTAAATCATGTTTATTCTTTCCATAATAATCATCGATTATTTGAATAAGATTTGAAACTTTTTCAAATCTCATTCCACCTTGGATAACGATTTTAAAGTCAATAATACTATTTAAGAACAAATGAAACATTTTCTCTAATTCACCTAGGGTGATGAATCCTCTCGTAATCATTCAAGTACCTTTATATATTTCATGTCATACCCAATGTCTACCCCTTTGTTACCTCGATTAATATAACATATAACAAGATCAAATCATAACATCTTCATATAAGATAAATTAATGATCTCAAGTCTAAGTATCACTTTCACAACTGTCACGTAAGCCTTTTCATATAAATAAGTGATTTCTCCGTATGGAATTCTTATGTGGGTCAGTTCAGTATATATGTCTTATGACAAGCACCTACATATTAGTTCTAGGTATCCCTTATATCTCAACTTATGAGAATAATTACGTCCTTTCATAAAGGAAAGAGCATAATATGTACCAAATTCTACAGCTTTAATAAATGTCCAATATTTAATAGTGTAACATCCCCATAACCGGGATAAAGCAACGATCTCATGTTAACTGATAAACATGGTGATTAAATTTTATATATATATGTGTGTGTGTGTGTGTGTGTGTGTGTGTGTGTGTTCATATTGAAATTTATCGAAATGTTTTCACTAAAAATTTCAGCAAAGTCTCCCCTATATCGAGAGGTCCTAAGTTATCAACATACAACCTGTTTACACTTCTAATATACCGCATCTCCTAACTCAATTCAACTCAATCATCATGGGTCTCAATCCCACAACATCATCATTCATATCAACCACAATGTTTATGATATACATTGTACAACAATTATCATTATGGATGGATAAAGATATAAACATGCATACATGGAACATGGTTATACAAACTACAGAATTAAATTAATTTATTCAAGTTTAAACATCAATTATACAAATTGAGTTATATAAAAATTGTAATATTACCAAATACAAGGGTACACTCCCTAGAACCTAAATTACAAAAAGTGAACCTAAGCTAGAATCTACTCCTATCGTGCATGTGATGGTCCTGAAAACAAAATACATATTATTGAAATATGAATATCATAATAATATTGCAATACAAATATCCAGCAATTTAAAAAGGTAAACATGCATTTATATTTTATTCACTTCTCGCTTCTGGTTTTCATTGGAAACTCTTTCTCCTTCAACTACTAAAAACCAATTCATCTTCCATTATCAACCTCTATTCAAGATTTCATAAGACCATCCATGATTATTTCCGCTTAACACATTACCGAAACCAATTTCACTAGTATCATCATCACCCCGTAGGAGTTGATGCAAGGTGATCTCCTTACCCGGGATCCTAACATACACTAAATGTATGTTACTCAATACATGGTGATCCCCTTTCCCAGGATCCTAACATACATTAAATGTATGCTAGTAAATACATCTTGATCCCCTTACCCGGGATCCTAACATATATTAAATGTATGCTAGTCAATATATAATTGTTCCCCTTATCCAGGATCCTAATATACAATAAATGTATGCTAGTCCAAACATGGCGATCCTTTTACTCGGGATCCTAACATACATTAAATGTATGCTAGTTCACGCCCCAAATCACACTTCTCATATTTCCTTTGTCAACGATAATTTCATCACTTGGCAATTCACACAACAACCTTTCACCTTGAATACACATACATTCAGAATACTATCCAAAATATCGATATCATTACGCAAACTTTCATCCTTCTCCTAAAATCCAACATTCGGTAATTCACATATCACATCAATAACATATTAAATCATAGAATTTAACTAGAAAGTATAGGTGCGGATCACCTACTTGCAGTAGAAGCTCTACTCGTGCTCTCCTGCTGCTGCCACTGCACAACGCCTGTGGTCCCTCCTAGTACTCACAGGCATAATCTCATAAGTGATCCTTATTCAAGGATACATTTCATACTAACATATTAACAACCAATACATGCATTTCTTTTAATTATTCCTTTCTTTATATTTTATGTTCTCTCATTTCATCTATTTATATCATCATTCTTTGTCCAACCATGGTTGTCATTCTTTTCTTTATATTTAAATTGTTACTGTTTAAACCTCGAACTGTTACTGTCTGACCCCTCCTTATATTTTTAACTATATCTAGAGTTATAAAACTCTATTTCAAGCGAGATTGGTCTCGTTGGAAAGCTAAGACACGAGGCTACAAGTTCTCTGAAGGAAAGAGAATCTAGTTCTACATCCAAGAGAGTCAAAATTGCTCATCAACAAACATTTAGACTGTTACTGTTCAATTGTTACTGTCTAGATATTGAATTGTTACTGTCTGACCTCTCCTCATATTTTTAACTATATATAGAGTTATAGAACTTCGTTTCAAGCGAGATTGGTCTTGTTGGAAAGTTAAGACACGAGGCTACAAGTTCACTGAAGGAAGGAGAACCCAGTTCTCCCTCTAAGATAGTCAAAATTGCTCATTAACAAACATTTGAATTGCTACTGTCTGGATATTGAACTGTTACTGTCTAACCTCTCCTTGGATTTTTAACTATATCTAGAGTTATAAAATTATGTTTCAAGCGAGATTGGTCTCGTTGGAAAGCTAAGACACGAGGCTAGAAGTTCGCTGAGGAAAGGAGAACCTAGTTCTGCCTCCAAGATAGTCAAAATTGCTCATCAACAAATATTTGGACTGTTATTGTTCAACTGTTACTGTCTAGATATGGAATTGTTAATGTCCGACCTCTCCTCAGATTTTTAACTATATATAGAGTTACAAAACTGCGTTTCAAGCGAGATTGGTCTCGTTGGAAAGCTAAGACATGAGGCTACAAGTTTGCTGAAAGAAGGAGAACCCAGTTTTGCCTCCAAGACAGTCAAAATTGCTCATTAACAAACATTTGGACTGTTACTGTCTAGATATTGAATTGTTACTGTCCGACCTCTCTTTAGATTTTTAACTATATATAGAGTTATAGAACTTCATTTCAAGCAAGATTGGTCTCATTGGAAAGCTAAGATATGAAGCTACAGGTTCGATCAAGGAAGGAGAACCCAGTTCTGCCTCTAAGATAGTCAAAATCGCTCGTCAACAAACATTTAGATTGTTACTGTCTAGATATTGTCTGTTACTGTCCGACCTCTCCTTAAATTTTGAACTATATCTTGAGTTATAGAACTATGTTTCAAGTGAGATTGGTCTCATTGGAAAGCTAAGACACGAGGTTATAATTCGCTGCAGGAAAGAGAACCCAATTCTGCCTCCAAGACAGTCAAAATTGCTCATCAACAAACATTTGGACTGTTACTGTCTAACTGTTACTGTTTGGATATTAAACTGTTACTGTCTGACCTCTCCTTAGATTTTTAACTATATCTAGAGTTATAGAACTCTTTTTCAAGTGAGATTGGTCTCGTTGGAAAGCTAAGACACGAGGCTACAAGTTCGCTGAAGGAAGGAGAACCCAATTCTGCCTCCAAGACAGTCAAAATTGCTCATCAACAAACATTTGGACTATTATTGTCCAACTATTACTGTCTAGATATTGAACTGTTACTATCCGACCTCTCCTCGGATTTTTAACTATATCTAGAGTTATAAAATTCTGTTTCAAGCGAGATTGGTCTCATTGGAAAGCTAAGACACTTTCCGAGTATTGGGAAAGATATGAGCAACTTTGTATTCAATATCCTCATCATCTAATACCCGATCAGCTGCTCATTAAATATTTCTATGAAGGATTGATGCCTAATGACCGTAGAATCATTGATGCTGCAAGTGGAGAGGCATTGGTAGATAAGACACCCAAGGATGCACACCAATTGATCTCAAACATGGCAGCCATCTCGAAATAGTTTGGCACCCGTGGAGATGATTAGTACTTAAAAGTGATTTTTATCAAGGTTTTATATCATCATTTTGCACTTGAATTATCAATAACTCCTTAACTAGAGCATGTTTTATAATAACAGATTTGATAATATAAGATAGCTTTAATTTATGGTAAATGTTCATTTTAAATGCAGGCATATCTCACAATTCAAAGGATTGATTGATGTGATTAACTATTGAAAGTGAAAGGACAAAGAAACGGCTAAGTTTAGAAAGGAGATGTCGATTCAATTCAAATTGGAACACTGTTCAGTTATTGGGTCATATCTGGAGCTATAGATCTTGGATTTCAGCTTAATTTATATGGATGGAAAGCTAAGAAATAGGCCTACAATGTTCATGAATAGTGTAAGACCCAAATCTGCCGTTTTCAAATTCAAAGTTTGGCCACAAAAGAGAAGTC
>Ga0325410_1000703_pt1 | contig 35307 bp, 37 predicted proteins | sample PopdelMetagenome_16_FD_206182 | JGI IMG/M metagenome (GOLD analysis project Ga0325410, IMG submission 206182) | Populus deltoides microbial communities from Bellville, Georgia, United States - Xylem-PdIQD-R3 | ecosystem: Host-associated > Plants > Phyllosphere > Stem > Wood/Secondary xylem...
AATTGACATTTAATTAAATATTAAAATTTAAAAAGAAAGAATTACTTACAAAAATTGATAAAATCCTTCGGTAAATCAGAACACGGATGCTGTGACCACAAAACTTCAAGAAATATAACTTGTTGTGATGATATGAGGAAGACTTTTTTTTGGGGGGGAGGGGGGGCTGGTTGTTTGCAGATGGGGAGAGTTGGGATTAGGAAAGAAGAAGGAGAAATAGGGGAGGAGAGGGTCGGCAGAGCTGACATATATTAACTTTTACCGACGGATTCACCGACGGATATTCCGTCGGTGAATCAGTCGGCGATCACGTCTGTGATTCTGACGAAAAACATAGACACATCACCGTACGGATCTGCCATTTCAAATCCCTCGATGAGTCCGTCGGTAATGTAAACGGCGCACCGGTCACGTCACTATATGGGCTGTTGTTTTTGAATCCGTCGGTGATGTCGTCAGAAAAAAATGACCCGCCAAAACCTCCACGTCAGCGACCCGCCTTTTTTTTAATTCTGAAACCTTTTCGTCTGTAATTCCATCGGTAACTACCGACCCGACAGAAAGGTGTCCGTTGGTAATTCCGATCTCAAATTACCGACCGAAATATTCTGTCGGTAAACCCGTTGGTATTTAGCGAATTTCTGGTAGTGAACCAAAGATAAAACTAGTGTCATAAGCTGGTTGATGCCACACTGTGAGAAACATCCTCTATCCAGCCATTCCAAGCAATCCATCATAATTCATAGGGGAATCAAACCCAAAGACATCTCATTTGTAATACTGAACACCCTTGTTAAGGCATGAGCAGATGAGTAGCCAAGCAAACTGCAGCGCTGGTTATCCACAAGACCAAGACACGTAGCATACAAGAGAGTAAGCAACCAAGTCAGCATGAGATTAGGAGCTCTCCTGCCTTATCATTGTTTAGTAGAAGAGGAATAGATGGCAACCCTTGGTATATAGATATAAAGAGATTCATCCAATATCGAGAATATCCCTTAAAAGCATTGAATATGAATAAGAAAACCTTGAGAGCATTCCTCCACAACACACTGCAGAGTTTTTACCTGTTATTGCAAGTTCATGACCATAAAACAAATTTCAGCAGGACAAACCGCCAAAGATGAACTAGCTGAGACTTCGTGGGAAAGTTTCTCTGGAGTTGAGCTGCTTGTTTTTGTTCTATCAAGAGTCAAGAAAAATTCCCAACTCGAACGCATTAGTTGTTTATGGTACTGCATGGTAAATCTTTTTTTTCTTTGTTGTGCGAAAACTTGATTTCCATTCCAGTTATTGGAGCAATGTTGCTTTTGTAAAGAGCAAATTCATGGCTGGATATTTGATGGTATGTGATAATACTTGTTACCCATTTTTGGATTTCCTAAAAAATGAGAAAATACAAAAAAATATATCAAAAAAATATATATATTCGAAAGAAATCTAAAAAATAATAGGAGCGAGAAAAGGATGTTGAAATGCAAAAAAAAAGCCAAAATTGGTTGAGGAGGTTCAAAACTGCAAAAGGTTGAAATTTGACAGTATATTTTTGGCTGGTGAGAACCCTGTTGACAAAAAAAATTCAATTTGAGAAAGAAAAGTCCAAAATCAGATGTTTATGGACTCAATTAAATCTTATCTAAGGAAAAATTGTTTTTGATCAATTCATATCAAACCATTCCTTTCTCAATTGGATCAAATCCCGTATCGAGTCATTGAGCCATTCTCAATTTTGTAATGGATCAACCCTTCTGAATAATTGAAGAATTGCACTCAATTTCTTACCAAGCAAGTGTTTTAAATTAAATTATATAAGAGTTGTCTTAATATAACTTAGTTAATTTGACAAGTCTAGTAACAATTATAAATAACCGGTAAAAAGTTTGGTTTGACTTAACAAAAATAAAATAAGACTTTTTTCTTAATATCGAGACAACAACATATTAGATCGACCCGGATTTCATAACTTAACCTATTAAACCTGCCACTCGGATCATGGACTCCGTTCAATTTAACAACTTTATTTTTTAAAATTACTTTTTACTTAATAATATATGAACATTTGCCAAATACCGAGACATTTGTTTACGACTAAGATAACCTTATAAAAAACAAATCAAAACAAATTATGAATACCAATTCAAAATCAACCAAATATTAAAGGACAAAATTGATAACAAAATTCAAAAAGGTTCAATAGAAAGGAAAAAAAATTGAATGGAATTAAAAAAAAAACTATTTGGTATTGTTCTTAAACTCAACCTAGTGGGCTATCTTAAAACCTTTCATCTCAACTCCTTGTCTGACCCAGGTTTAAAATTAACCGGCATGGAAGTTAACTCTATGTGACCTAGTTGACTTGGTGTATCCAAAAGCAAATCAAATGACTATTAAAAACATGGTTTGACTTTACAGAAAAAAAATCAAGATGACATTTTTTTTTTTACTATTGAGACACAACATATTTAATCAACTCAAGTTTCGTAGCTTAACGTGCAAAACCTGCAATCCGGATCATAAACTCTAATGGATTTAAGATTTTTGTCTTTTAAAATAGTTTTTTTATTTAATGATATGATAACAAAAATAGACGCTTGCAAAAACTAAACATCAACCAAATTTCATAATGTTAATTTAAGAATTCAATAATCTCATAGAAAATAAATTAAAATAAATTATGACCAGTTCAAGATCAATAAAATTCTAAGGATGAAATTAGAAGAAAAGGATTTGGAAGGTAGAATTAAAAAATGAAAATAAAAAATAAGATTTTCATTGTATATATGAATAGTGTGTTGACTTTTAGGTCACATATTAATATTTTATGTATTTTTATGATAATAATTAAATGAAATTAGACTAATAATTTGCTTGATTGATATTGTAGAATGTATAGCATGTATATAACTGAATATGAAACTAATGTAAGATTATTCCAATGTTGTAATCCCTACAGTTACTGTCGTGTTCTGCCACATATATATAAATAGGAAAGGTTGGCTAAGGTACAACTTAGGTCATTCTATTATTCTCAACTTGATATCAGAGCCCTAAACAAATTAAAACACTTTCTCTTCTCTTTACTATGGACTTCTCATCCCAGTCGCAAGTTGCCTCCCTCTCTACAGCACCGGCGATGCCGGCTTCCTTTTCGGCCGCAACCCTTGCCTCCTCCAATGCCTTTGTTCTGCTGTGGCCACAGCCTATAGATGGTGGCCACGCCCTCTTCAACCCAACCAATTCTCTTCTGCTACAACCTTTTTCTGCTGCTGCTACTGCAGATTTTGCCGCCAGCATTGTCTCCCTCTCCTACACTCACCACGTCATCTCTCTCAGGTTAACAAACACCAATTATCTATATTGCAGAATGCAGATGAAGTCGTATCTCCTAGGCCAAGGAGTTTTCAACTTTTTTGATGGTTCAAATTCTTGTCTCTCTCCACATGTTTCTTGCTTCCGATGGTACCTCTCTTCAAGTAAATTAGTTCTCTCTTTGTTGGAAACAACAAGACCAACTCATTCTAAGTGCTCTGCTTTCTTGTTATCCATGAAAGTTCTCCATCTTGTTGTTGACTGCCAAACATCAAGTTCTGTTTGACGCACACTTGAGCAAACTCTAACTTCCACATGCAACTCACGTATTATACAACTTCATGGCTCCCTTCAAAATCTTCGACAAGGTGATAAGTCAGTAACTCAGTGTATGCAAAAGTCTAAAGTCTTATTTAATGAATTAGCCTCTGGTGGTCAGCTGGTATTGCTGGAGGATTTCTACTTATATATGTTTTGTGGCCTTCAAGGAGAGTTTAAGGACTTGGTAACAAGTCTTGTGACCAAAGCAAAGCCTCTCTTGTATGCTGATCTTCATAGTCATCTTTTAACACATAAATTCCTTCACAAAACATCCCTTTCATCCATGGGGTCTGCTGTCATCAATACACCTCTGATGCCTACGCCCAACACCCCTCCTTAAGTCTTTTTTTCTTACTGCTAGTCTCTTGGAAATTTTGGCCGCAACAGAGGCCGTTTCCATGGAGGATGGCGTCTCAACCAGTTCAACAACAAAGGGAACAGGTCTGCTGCATCCATACCTGATTTCTGCAGCCTCCCTAGCTCCTCTAATAGTGATGGCTGGCAGGGCAACTGGCAGCGCTGTAGGGGGTAAAATCCACGCTGCCAATTGTGCCAAACATTCAGCCATACAACCCCTCACTACCCTCAACTCCAGCATCGAGGCTATGGACAACAACCTAGTGCAAATCTGGCGCTGCATAATATTTCCTCAACAGGTACTGCCAATTGGTTTCCAGACACCAGTGAAAATCAACACGTTACACCTGACCTTGCACGTTTGGTTGCCTCAAAACCATATCTCAATAATGATAATTTGCATGTTGGTGATGGTAAGGGACTCCCCATATATCATATCGGTCATACAAAAATATATACACCTCATCGTTCTTTCACTTTGTCTAGTGTTCTTCATGTTCTTGCAATCAGGAAACATTTGCTTTCTGTTCAAAAATTTTGTCTTGATAACAATATTTATTTTGAATTTCACCCTTTTGTATTTTATGTCAAGGATCTCAACACCAATCAAGTCCATCTCTCAAGTCAAAGTCAAGATGGTCTTTATGCTTTGTCTAAGTCCCTTTTGTATTTTATGTCAAGGATCTCAACACCAATGAAGTCCTTCTCTCAAGTCAGAGTCAATATGGTCTTTATACTTTGTCTAGGTCTTCCGTCACGTCAGTTCCTCAAGCCTATTGGCGTCCCTGCATTTCTGCTTCTGCCAATTTATGGCATCGTCAACTAGGTCATCCTACCTCTCGTATTTTTCAATTGTTAGTCTTAAAAAATAAGATTATTTGTAACAACAAACATCTTAATCTTCAATATCAAAGTTTTCCATTAGGAAAATCATCGTGTTTGTCTTTAGGACCTAAGGAGGTTCCACTTGAATTAGTTTTTAGTGATGTATGGGGTCCTGCTCCTCTTTTCTCCTCGGATGACTATCTTTATTTTGTTACCTTTGTTGATGCATACACAAAATATATATGGTATTATCCTATTGTTGCCAAGTCTAATGTTTATTCTATCTTTCCCCAATTCTAGACTCTCGTTAAGTGTAAATTTTCATTCAAAATAAAATATGTTTAAACTTATTAGGGTGGTGAATACCGTAAACTGTCCACTTTCTTTAAGACTATTGGTATTCAACATCGTCTGATTTGTCTTTACACTCATGAACAAAATGGAATACTAGAACATCGTCATAGGCATATTGTGGAAACAGGACTTACTCTTCTAGGGCAATGCAAAGCACCATTCTGATTTTGGAATTGTACTTTTGAAACCTCGATTTATCTTATAAATCATATGCCTATTCTTGTTCTTGCAAATAGATCTTTGTTTGATTGTTTGTTTCTACGGTCTCTTGATTATCATTTTTTACATACTTTTGGGTGTCTCTGTTTTCCTTTTTTGCGTCCCTATAACAATTATAAATTGGAATTTTCGTTCCTCTCCATGTGTGTTTCTTGGTTACAGCTCCTCGCACCTTGGTTATCGGTGTTTTAACATTGCATCTTAACACATTTATATATCTTGTCATGTCCGTATTCATGAACAGATGTTTCCATTTGATAATTATGAACAGATTGCAAAGGTTTCCTCCATTCCCCTCACCCAAACTGCCACTACTGTCCTCCCAAATCTACTCCATTCACCGTTGTTCCCCACCCATACAGCCCTCCCACCACAAACAGCCCACCCACCACAACATTCACCCTTCTCTTACCCATCATCACATACATGTTTATCTAACCATTCTGCTGCAGATACAACTTGCAAATCAGTCACCCCACCTTCCAGCGTGACCCCACAGCTGGTGTTGGGACAACCTCTAGTTCTTCCTCTACTCCTCCTCATTTGGCCAGTGTTCAAGCTGCTACCGACTCTGCCTCTGTTAACATACTTGTTTCTACCGCTAGTCCTCTGCTTATGGCAGATACTCCTTTAGCCCCTTCGGCTGGCCTAGATCTTGTGGTTGATTTCTCCTCCTATTTGCTGCAGCAGGACATTTTATGGCCATCTTCTTCTTCTGTGCCGCCGCCCTTGACCAGCAAACACCATATGGTTCTTCAATCGCGGCAGCTGAAGACAGCCAATCTGGCTACTTCCGCTACCCCTGTTACTGCGTCCCCCCGGGTACTACACTCTCCCTCTTCAGAACCTTTTGCTTTCTATGATGCTGACAAGTATGTCGTTTGGCATAATGCTATGTGTGATGAGATCAAGGCTTTGCACTCTAATCACATTTGATCTTTAGTTCCCTTTCATCCTTTGATGAACATTGTTGGTAGCAGATAGGTGTATCGGATCAAGTGTCGTGCTGATGGCAGTATTGAGCGTTATAAAGCACGCCTCGTTGCTATAGGTTTTACCCAATAGGAAGGCATTGATTATTTTGAAACCTTCAGCCCAGTTATTAAGCAAGCCATCATCTGATTGTCTTCTCCATTGCGGTTTCGTGCAATTGAAAGATTCATCAACTTGATATTCACAATGTCTTTCTCAATGGCGTTCTTACCGATAAGGTCTACATGAAACAACCTCCAGGTTTTGTTGACTCTACTCTTCCATCTCATGTGTGCACATTGCACAAGTCATTATATGGTTTAAAACAAGCAACGAGGGCATGGTACACTTGTCTGAGTGATTTTTTGCTCTCCATTGATTTTATTACCTCAAAGTTTGACACCTCCCTGTTCATTTTGTCTGATGACACTAATATCTTTAATCTTCTGGTGTACGTTGATGATATCCTGCTTACGGGTAGCAACTCTGCTATGCTCCATCGCCTAATACAGTTACTAAGCTTTGATTTAAAGTTTTGTGACTTGGGTGCAGTTCACTACTTTCTGGGTATTGAAGTTCAGTCTACATGTATGGGTTTGATGCTTTGTCAACACAAATATATTATTGACATCCTCACTCAAGTTGGTATGACTTCTTGCAAACCCATTGACACTCTAGTCTCTCCTTCGAAAGTTACTATATTGCTGGATACTTCATTCTCTAATCCTACAAGGTTTCGTCAAATCATAGGTGCTCTTCAGTATCTTACCTTCACCCACCTAGATATATATTTTACTATTAAACAGATTCTGTAAATTTATGCATGCTCCTACAAACTCTCATTCGATCGTTGTTAAGCATATTTTACGTTACCTTAAAGGTACGACATCTTACGGTTTCCATATAACTCACGGTTCCTCTTTTGCTCTTCATGGTTTTACAGGTGCAGATTGGCTGGTAGTATTGATGATCGCAAGTCTACGAGTGGCTACCTTATCTTTTTTGGTTAGACATCAAGTCTACGAGTGGCTACCTTATCTTTTTTGGTTAGACATCAATTTCATGAAAATCCAGCAAGTAATGCATAGTTGCTCGCTCCTCTACTGAAGCTGAGTATAAAGCCTTAGTAGACGTTACTGCTAAGGTCATTTGGCTTCAATATTTGTTAACAGATCTACAGGTTCCCTCCATCTCGGCTCTTACCATTTGGTGTGATAACCTTGGCGCCACCTATCTCTCTGCGAATCCAATTTTCCATGCTCGTACTAAGTATGTTGAGGTAGATTATCACTTTGTTCACGACCGAGTTGCAAAGAAAGAGATTCAGATTTGTTTTATCCCCTTTCAGGATCAACTTTCCGATGTCTTCACCAAACCGCTTTTTGTTGCGTCCTTTACTGCTTTTCGATTCAAGCTTCGGGTCGATCCTTCACCCTTAGTTTGAAGGGGCATATTATAGAATGTATAGCATGTATATATCTAAATAGGAAATTAATGTAAGATTATTTCAATGTTGTAATCCCTATTGTTACTGTCGTGTTATGCCACATATATATAAATAGGAAAGGTTGGCCTACATCGTAAGCCATTCAATTATTCTCAAATATTGAGAACATGTTTAAACAAGTTTATATGAAGATCATTAACAAGCATGAAAAATTAAATGAAAAAAATCAATCAACAAGTCCAAGATTTATTTTTGTACAAATTATATAAATCTTTATATCTAACTTAATAACACAAATTTAAATGAATTCACACACTTCACATTGCATGTATTCTAGCATCAATTTTTTTTCTCAATTTTTTAATTTTTGGCTCTCTTAGTATTGTAGTGACTAGATAGGTGATGTTACGTCGTAGGGCCGAATCAATTTTTTCAAACCTAAAGAAATGATGTTTAGGCGACACCAACATTTTTTAAGATGCAAGACAAATCATACACTTGATTCATTGACATAACTAGCTTCAATTAGCTTGTTTAATTTAATAATATGATAAAAAAAGCATCAACAATAAATAAAGGAATAAAAAAGTAGCAACAATTAAATATAAAAATGAGCTCCCAATAGCATAATCTGGAGAAGAAGAAAAAAGCTCGTTGGAGATTCATTGTCGCTCTATCGTTGACACTGCTCCACCACCAAAAAGATCACACCGTGACGGTTTTTAACATCTTTGTAAAAGGTCACACTGCGAGTCTACAACATCAAAAAAAGTTGCGTGCTCCGCTAAAGTAACTACCCTGAAAGCAAACCAAACAAAATGTAATGAAGTGAGCATCTAGTGTTTATATCTAATAAGATAATTTCAATTAATTAAAAAAAGTTAATTGAAAAAGAATAAATTCAACAAAGAATGAAAAATAAAATAAAATAACAACGAAAAATTAGGTAATTTTCAAAATTAGTGAAAAGTCTTATACAAAGAAAATAATAAAAAGATAATAGAGTGAGATATTCAATTAAATAATGTTTAAGAATGAAATCGCAAAAAAAAAAAACATTACCTTTGAAAAGGAAAAAAAAAAACAAGCAAACTTAAATGAATCTCTTAAACCTGGATTAATCTCTCAAACTCACAACCCATTATATCCTAGACCTAAACTCAGTCAAGAATCTCAAATCTCAACCAATTTAATACTAAAAAATAAAACCGAAAAAAAAATCAATTTAAAAAGCTTTCCAAAACAAAAAAGTAGCAATAAAAAGAATAAAAATAAAATCTAATAGGAAAAAAACCAGTAAGAGAATGAAATCGAAAAAAATAAATTTTAAAAAGATCTCAAATACAACAAATAGTAATAAAGAGAATATGGACAAAATATAACATATGAGAAAATCAAAGGATGCAATAAAAAAAATCCAATTTTATAAATGATTTCATATAAAAAAAATAATCAAGATAACATGGACCAAATCAAAAGAAAAAAAACAAATTGAAATGCTGATTTTAAGATTTATAGGGTCAAACATGAAAATTAAAAAGGAGAAAGAAAAAGAAGAAGAAAACAAAAGGTCATTAGGGCCACACCGAAGGTCCGTTGACCACATGTGTTATCTGGTGATTGAGGGGGCACCATGACGTATCAAATGACGCCTCGAAAGTCAAAGTTTGGCTGTCTAGTGACTCCTCGTGTGCCACCCGAAAAGCATGCCGCGCCATCAACCTTTATTAATAATATTTATGTTTATTAAATTACAGAATAGCTTTTAAGTGAGCCTGATTGTAACAAGAAAATTAGAATGAAAAGATGAAAATACTCATTAATACAAGCTAAAGAAATTTTGATTTTAAAGATATTTTAATTATTTTAAATGTGTTTAAATTTTGATTTTATAGCTCATGAATACTAAGTAAAAAACATAAAAGTAATTTAGTTAGTTTATTATGCCAACAAAATGTTAAAAATTGATTTATCTAGTCAATATAATAATGGCAAAAAAATACTATGATAAAGATTTTATTACTTTCAATAAGTTAATTAATTTTGTTTAGAAAAAATAATAATATCAGTTTTAAACTACACTACTCTACTCAGTTCTTTAATTTTAATTTTAATAAAGCAAAAATTAGGACAGCACCATCAAATTTCAGGTAAGGGTCTATCTGGTGGTGTTCTGCACTGTTGCTTGGTCATAGGGAGCCTCCTCTGTTTTCAGAGGGAAGAAGACGAAGAATGGAAATGACAAACGGCTGCGTTTCGGACTGGAAGTGGTAATCTATCCATTTGGTCCTTCGAGTTTCAACACTTTTTAATCGGGCCCCTGGACAGAATTTCAGCGTCTTATACAAAATGGTCCTTGGACCTTAATCACTTGTAATTTTGCCCTTAATTAACTCAGAAATTTAATATTTATTCAATTATGCACCTGATTTCAATAATTAAACTAATTATAAGCCTAATTAAGTCTTTAAACTTATCTGTTCTTCAATCATACTCCCGATATCATTAAATAAACCCAATCAAAGTTTAATTGAAACTCCATACTAGTTAATTATTTCAATTTCCTTCCAAATTAACTTCCAAAGTCATAAACCAACATGATTAACCCCTCAAAGCTTTCCATTTGTGTTGTCTTGATCCAAACCTTAATTTTTATTCATTTCATTTTTTTTGTTGTAAAAAATTAGGATGTCTCCTGTGGAGTTTGCAAAACTCATTGTCCAATGTCTCAAAGTTTAGATGATATGCATACATTGTTACCTGATTTGAAATATAGGCTCCAATTTCTTCTTAATCTTCTTGTTTGCTTGATTGATGACGACCTGCTATCTCTGATTTAAGTAATCTTTGTCGTTTGGCTTCTAGCTTACTCAAGTTGGCCCATGTAAGTCTCTTCCCCAATTCGTTTACACAACTTAGCCTTTAAGGTGCCTATCGTGACCCACTTGCTTGCTAAAGATTTTTCATCTTATCCATTAATTTGAGAGGATCATTCATTAATCCCCGTCTCACATTTAAAAATATTCGTTGTCACTTGCTGAAAGGATCAAGCTGCCTTTTATAAACCAAGATGCCCCCTTGTCTTGTCATAGGAAATGTTCATCTCTTTTTCTAAAAGGGATCGATTTTTCCTTTTAAACATAATGTTTCCCCCTTGTACTGGTCATTGCTCTTAGGTGTGCTTTGTCAACAACTCTGCCAAATAATGGTTTTTTAAGCGACCATTTTCACATTTCTCTCATTTTCAATTTGGTGAAGGAATATTTGTCTAGAATGGATCTCGAAATCTTGACCTTGCATTTTGAAAACAAAAATTGTTTTGATGTAAGTTTAAAAACATTTGCTTTGGAAATCTTGCAACTTCTAGGTTTTTTCTCGGAAAACAGATTATTTGCTCTTATATTTGACGATATTGTATTTGGTGGAAGTACATCATGAGGTGACCATTTATATCTTTTGGTTTTCTAAAGTGAAGGGCTCGAGAAAAAGCTTGAGGTTTTGTTTGAGAAAAACTTGTCTCTTTTTACAAGTAGAATGTCAAAAATATCATTTTAAATAAACATCAAATTATTTTTGAAACCAAAATGCAAGTTCAATTTTTCAAAATTCTAATGGGGAAGCTGATTTTGGTAAAAGAGATGAATTGATCTATGAGATCACGCGAGGTTGCATGGGTAAATTTGTGGGTTTATTTTTTTGGTACTTGCAGGCACTTTCTATGAAAAATATGCAAAGAGAATTTATTGGCCCAACCCTTTTTCATTGATTCGATAAGAACTTATACATTATGGATAATATTTCTTTACAGAATCAGAGTTCACAGGCCTAACTACATCTTCTCCATCCATTCTTGTTAGTATCAATGCCCCCTGAAAACGCCTTCTTCACTATGTAGGGACCTTCATAATTGGGCGCCCATTTACTACGATCTTCTCCTAGTAGTAGTATGATTTTTCTCAATACAAGATCTCATTCTTTGAACTCTCTTGGTCAAACTTTCTTATCATATGCCTTAGCCATCCTTCTTTGATACAGTTGGTGGTGACACATCGCGGCTAACCTTCTCTCGCCGATCATATTTAGCTGCTCATATCGTATCTTGGCCCACTCAGTCTCCTCGAGCCCTGATTCTATAAGGACCCTTAAAGAGGGAATCTCTACTTCTAATGGTACCACTGCCTCCATTCCATATACTAGAGAGTATGGCGTAGCCCCCGTTGATGTCCTCACTGCTATTCGATATGCATGGAGAGCATAAAGAAGCCATTCATGCCAATCTTTATAAGTAATCACCATTTTTTGAACAATCTTCTTTATATTTTTATTGACAGCTTCTATGACACAGTTCATCTTAGGCCTGTAAAGAGATGAGTTAGAATGCTTGATCTTCCACTTTGTGCACAAGTCTGCTATCATTTTTCCATTGAAGTTTTGAGCATTATCAGTTACTACTCTCTCAGGTACATCGTATCTGCATATTAGATCTTTCTCGATGAACCGTTTGACAACCTTCTGAGTCTCATGGGCGTACGAGTAGGCCTCTACCCATTTGGTGAAATAATCAATCGCTACAAGGATAAAACAATGCTCGTTGCTGGCTTTCGGGTTAATAGGTCCGATCACATCTATCCCCCACATTGCGAAAGGCCAAGGGGACACCATGTTGAATAAAGGTGTGGGAGGTGCATTAAATTTGTCGCTATACACTTGACATTTGTGGCACCTTCGGACAAAATTTATGCAATCTTTCCTCATAGACAACCAAAAATAACCCGCTCTTTACATTTGCCTAGCCATCATGTGTCCATTTGCATGGGTAGCACAAATTCCTTCATGCACTTCTTGCAGGGCTTTGTTGGCTTCTAGATCACTCAGACACCTCAGCTAGGTCCCATCAAATGACCTTTTATACAAAATCTCCTCGTCTATATAGTATTCCATAGCCATTCTTCTCAAAGTCTTTTTATCTATCTTCAAAGCTCCTGATGGGTACTCTTGATATTGGTTGAACCTTTTTATATCTATATACCATGGGTTAACGTTCTCTTCTTCTTCTATTAAACCACAGTGAGCAGGAGAATTTATGATCTCTATGCCTATAGGCTGAATTTTTGCACGACCACCAATTGTAGCCATGGAAGCTAGGATAGCTAAAGCATCGGCAAACTGATTTTTATCCCTCCCCAAATGAGTAAATTTTATTTCATCCAAGCTTTCAGCCAATTTAGAGAGGTAATCTTGGTATGGTCTTAATTTTTCATCTTTTGTCTGCCATTTACCCTTTACCTGACATATTATCAACGTCGAGTCTCCATATACTTCTAATTTCCCTATCCTCATCTCTAATGCTCCTTCTAATCCATGTATAAAAGCCTCATACTCAGCTGTGTTGTTTGTGCAACTAAAATGCAGCTTTATTGAGATGGGATATTGCTTTCTTTTTGGGGAAATTATCACAGCACCTGCCCCGTTGCCAGATACATTCACTACGCCATCAAAATACATGGTCCACCAATCACTCTTCTCTTCTCTTTTTGTTACTAGCACATCTTCATCAAGGAAGTCGAAGTTCAATGGTTCATAATCCTCAACGATGTTATCGGCTAAATGATTGGCGATTGCACTACCTTTTACTGATTTTCTTGTCATGTAGATGATGTCATATTCAGCCAGTAATACTTGCGATCTGGCTATTCTGCTCGACATATATGGCTTTTCAAATATATACTTCACTGGGTCCGTCTTTAAGATCAGCCAGGTAGTGTAGTATAACATATATTGTCGCAGTCTTTTCGCACTCCACACCAGACTACAACATAATTTCTCTACCATACTGTAACAGGATTCGTACTCTGTGAACTTCTTACTCAAATAATAGATGGCTTGTTCTTTTCTTCTTGACTCATCTTGTTGCCCATGCACACAACCCATGGCCAATTCAATCATCGTTAAATACAAAATAAGAGGTCTTTCATGTACGGGTGGTACCAATAACGGTGGTTTTTGCAAGTATTGCTTGATTTTATCAAAAGCTTCTTGGCAATCTTCATCCCATATTCCAGGATTCTTCTTTCTGAGTAGTCGAAAAATCGGTTCACAAGTGACTGTAAGTTGTGAGATAAAACGAGCAATATAGTTCAAGCGCCCCAAAAAACTTCTAACTTCTTTTTCTGTCTTTGGAGCGGGCATGTTTTGTATAGCTTTCACTTTGTCATGATCTACTTCTATGCCTTTATCACTCACCACAAATCCCAATAATTTACTTGATTTTACCCTGAATGTGCACTTCGCGGGATTCAACTTCAACTGATACTTTCTCAACCTTTCGAACAATTTCCTCAGAGATAGGATATGGCTCTCTTCATCTTTGGACTTTGCGATCATGTCATCCACGTAGACCTCAATCTCCTTCTGCATCATGTCATGAAAAAGTGCTATCATTGCCCTTTGGTATGTCGCCCCAGCATTCTTCAACCCGAATGACATCACTTTATAACAGTAAGTTCCCCATAGGGTGACAAATGTTGTCTTTCTTTTATCTGGTTCCGCCATTTTAATCTGATTATACCTAGAGAATCAATCCATGAAAGAATAGGTGGAGCTCTTAGCAGCATTGTCCACCAATATGTCTATGTGGGGTAAGGGGAAATCATCCTTTGGGCTTGCCCTATTCAGATCCCGGAAATCCACACATACCATGATTTTATTGTCCTTCTTGGGTACCGCTACAATGTTAGACACCCACTCAGAATATTCCACTACCTCTAAGAAACCAGCATCCCACTATCTTGTTATCTCTTCTTTTACCTTGAGTAGCTTCTGCTTGACTGACTTACAACCCTCAATTAGAGGTAGCTTGTGTACCACTTTTTCAATATCCAGGCTTGGCATATCAGCATCTGACCAGGAAAAAATGTCTACATATTCTTGTAAAAGGGCGACCAACTCATTCTTCACATCTGCAGCAATTAACATTCATATTTTCAACTCCTTTTTGTTATGCTCAGTGCCTATATTTATTAATTCCAGTTCCTTTTTTGTCGGCTTCCATGCGTGTTCAGGCTGTTCTATAAGCTTTGTGAACTCTTCAATGTCTTCCTCCCCACATTCCTCCTTATCCATTATGATTTTATCGAAATTAGGCCAATTATTCTCAATGTAATGGGTTTGTAAGTTTATCGCTGATCCGCTTTCAGATTTCCTGAAAGCAGAAAGTCATTTGGTTATGAGTACAAAATGAAATAGTGAAACCAAAAAGGCATGATGAAAGGAAAAAACAAAACACGTGATCTCATTAACTGGAAAAGATAGAAAGGCTCAATAACAGAACCTCATTGCCAACATCTTGAGCCATGATTGTTGGCAACACATAATTATTCAAACCAAATGTAACAATAATGAAAAAGAAAGCAACAAACAAATATTACTTTTTAAAGATAATCGGGACTCCTTGAATTTCCTAATTGTTCAACTTTTCCCCTTCCGCTAATATCCTCATGAATTCGAGTGGGTCATCTTCTAGAGCACCCATAGTCAGTTGAGGTAGTACTTCATTGGGGCTTTCTTCCACTTCCAAACCTCTCTTGGGTTCTTGTTTGATGACCTCTTCTGGACAGTCGATGGTAGTGCCACTAAATTCTTTGCTTATCCTTTCAACTTCCCCCTCAACCTTTATCACTTGTGTGAGTCCTGGGAATGTCATGTGGATTGAAGGGATTTGTATCTAGTCTTCATTTGGCTCCCTCCCTTCAATCTGAGCCAACCTCCTTTCCCTCTTGAGCTCGACTGCTCTTTTAAAATCTGCCTTTCCAGGCTTAAAACCTAAGCCGAACCTCTGATCAGCGCATTTCATCTTTATCACATTGATCCTCTTGGGCATTACTATGATGGGGTCATACTGGAATGGCAGCTCGTGCTTCAAAAAGTATTTAGCAGCCATTCTTGCAGCCTTAAAGACCTTTGGTTTCCTTCTTGTTGTATTCTCATGTACTTATTCAGCATTTACTACCTCAAATGCAAGGAGATTTCCATCCTTACTCTCCTCCACCTCTACATAAGGAACCGACACGTTTCTCATCGTATTCAAAACCTCATTAGCCTTCACTGTCACCAAATTTCCATTGATGATGAATTTGACCCGTTGGTGTAATGAGGATGCCACAGCTCGGGCTTCATGGATCCAAGGTCTTCCCAACAACATGTTATACGAGGGATGGATATCCATCACTTGTAAAGTTACTTGAAATGGTTGGGGACCAAGTTTCAGTTCGATGTCAATATTTCCAATAATTGGTCTTGGCGACCTATCATATGCTCTAGCCGTCATGGTAGTTGGCTTCATATGAGAGGCGTCCAAAGACATTTTATCAAGCATATGCCTTGGCAACACGTTTAAAGCTGAACCATTATCTATTAGTAATTTGGCAATCACATAATCCTTGCATTTTACTGTGATATACAATGGGTTGTTGTGACCGGTTCCCTCATGATTTAGTTTGTCATTGGTGAAGTAGATATAGTTGCTCACTTGAATCCTTCCTACGAAATGTTCTATTGAATCCTGCGTGATATCTTGAGGAACATATGCTTCATTGAGGACCTTCTGGAGTGTGTTTCTGTGCAGCTCTGAACTCAACATTAATGATAGTAGAGAGATCCTAGCAGGAGTCTTTTTCAGCTGATCCACCACACTATATTCACTATGCTTCATTAGTTTCAGGAATTCGTTAGCTTCTTCATCACTTACTAGTTTGTTTACCTCATCTATTTCCATCATATCTTTTCCCCTAGTCCTTATTTGGTCTTCTAGTTCTTGAGGGGTGAAACACCTCCCACTTCGAGTTAATCCTTCTATTTCAGCATGAAATACAAGAGCGCGTTTTGTGATATGAAAAGAGTTTCCATAATGATGAGGTAGGGCATTATAGTTCCCATTGTTTATGCTTGCGGGTTTGGCCAAAATCATTATTGGGGGTCCTGCTTCTGTCTGCTAGTATCTACAAACTTCCTCCTTTTGGTTGAAACCAGTCACCATCCCTACTTGATTTTTTTCATCGGCTGTTACTACTCTTAACAATCCTAGTGTCATCATATCTCCCACCTCCGACTGCAACTCTTCACAAGAGTTTATGTGGTGCCCCATATGCTTATGGTATTCACAGTATTAGTCCATATATTCTACAACTTGTGTTTGGGTAGGTGCTTTAAGGTGCCCAGCCAGTTTTAGTATCTTGTACAATTTCTCCTTTGTTAGCTTTGGGATTGCATCTTTCTTTTCTCCCACTTCTACAGCGTTCACCCCTTCACTTCCGGAAGCATGGTTTGGTAGCGGGTTTGTTCTTACGTCGGGAGATTTATTAAAAGAAATCCATCTTGTCTTGATGAGTTGAAGGATTTTTCTTTTAAATCCCAAACACCCATCAATATTATGGCCTACCGCGCCAGCATGGTATTCACATTTTTTATCTGGTTTGTACCAATTAAGGAATGGTGGTTGTAAAGGTATCAATGGCACAGGCACCACTTGACCAATGCCGAGCAGTCTTTGATTACATTTCCATGAGTGGCATGGGTAACGGTGGAAGTTGCTCTTGGTCTGGAGGGAAATTTCTACGCGGGCAAAAGGTGTTGTTGGCTTGGTTGTTTAGGTTGTTTTGGGTGTTTGGTTGGTTTCCAGGAAATGGTGATGCGAAATTTAGGTTGGATACGGAGGAAGTGGGTATAAAGGGCTTGAAATTGTAGTTATCTTGGTAAGTTTTCTTCCTCTCTTTGCTCTCATCTCCAATGTTGTGAATTTTAGTTTCCTTCCTACGTCCAACAAAATCCCTCTTTTTACTAGGATCCGTAATCCTACCCATTCGATCAGCTTGCTTGATTCTTTCAGCTATAACAACCAAATCAGAGAAATTTTGTGCAGAACTTCCGACTAGGTATTCAAAGTATGGGGCTTTGAAAGTATTAGAGAATAGGCCTATCATCTCCTTTTCCAAAAGTGGTGGATTAACCTGTGCTGCCGTTTTGCGCCAACTTTGTGCGTACTCCCTCACGGATTCCTTATGGCCTTTTTCCAAGGTATGCAAGCAGGATCTATCAGGAGCTATGTCCATATTGAACTTGTATTGCCCAACAAAGGCGTCCACTAGGTCTTTCCATCCTTTCACCTTGGTGTTGACTAAGCGCATGTACCAAGTAAGAGCAACTTCACTCAGACTATCTTGGAAGAAATGGATCAACAACTTCTCATCATGTACTTCTTCAGCCATCTTATTACAGTATGCTTTAAGATGAGTCACTAGGCATTGAGTTCCGGTGTACTTAACAAACTCTAGCACCTTAAACTTCTTAGGAATAACTACGTTTGGTACTAAACACATCTCGACGACTTTCACAGGGTCATACAAATTATTTCCTTCGACTGCCCTCACCCTCTCTTCTAGGGCAACCCACTTCTCTAGTCCTTCATCTCCTACCATTTTGTCATGGTGAGACTCTACCAAGGTTGGCTCAACAGTCTTAGGGATCCTCATTGGGTATACAGGCTGAGTTGGGAAATGCGTAACGTATTGGGACTCAGACGAGATTCTACTTGTCCCTAAATTTGATGGATTGAAGAGAGTCGCAGGCATTGGCGGGATCTGGGCTGTGAAAGCTGGTTGGGTGGATGTTCCTTCTCCTGATTTAGATCTCAAAGCCTGTTCAAGTAGGCTAGTAAGCCTGGCGACATCTTTCTTCAGACTCTCTAACTCTTTTTGATGTTGGGCCTCCAACTGAGCTCTTTCCTCATTTTGCATTTTTTTCCGTGATCGTGTGTTATGGGTACGTTTTAATGGGGACCTATATTTCACCTGGAGTGCAGTCTTATGACCGTCTATAAGTGTATGTTCAAACATGCATGAAGATGAATGCAATATATTGGGTATGGATTTGTTTTTTGGGAGGGTGCATAATGATTGCTATTCTTTGGATGCGTGGTCAACTCTGAATCCAATATGCATTGCCAGGAGATCTGTTGAGCTTTTTGCCATCTGAGCTTTCAGCCATGTATACACACATTGTGAATCAAAAATAGGGGTCTTGGCCCTTTTATTTAACTCATCAAAATTTCGTTACAAACGATGATTGTTATAATCTATTAGTGGGGTAAAGGCACTGCTTATATTAGTTATAGCTTTTAGAAATGTATCAATGTTATCCATGCTCCTTCGATACCTCGCGATGTCTCCCCCAACTTGACGAGCTTCCACTCTTAACCAATGGGCTTCAGCTGCAGCTCGATCAATTTGCTCTTGTAATTCCCTTATCCTTTCAGCATGGATCAAGTTGTTTCTGGACAGTTATCTAATGTTTGATTGTGATTCTCCATCATTTTCTGGTTTTCACGCAACTATTCAGTCTTCGCTTCTTCCTTAACCAACTTAGTCCTTAATGCTTTTGCCTCAACTTTACTACTATTGAGTTCAAGTCTCAAATTCTAGGTGGCCTTGACTGTCTTCTTGGTCTTTCCCAACTCCACTTCGACTTCATTTAGCTGTCTCTTGAGTTCTTTTATATCTTTCAAACGCTTTCTTGCTACAGCTTGGGTTTTGACGGCCAGTTCCTCCCAATGCTGGGCCTTTTCTACCTGAAGCGTCTTGTCCTTATTGATGGCTTTTAGTGATTCCAAGTCGTCCATGGCTTTCCTCCAATCTCGGCCCACAGAGTCTCTTTCTTCCTCAGCTGACTTCCGCATAGTCTTTTCCTCAGTTAACTGATGCTCTAAGGACCTTCTTAACTCCTTTGTTTTGAGCTCGGTTTGCAACAGTTTTACTTGCTCCCTCAATTCTTCTTCACAACTCGCCCTCTTTCTTCGAGTGTCCACGGACTCAAAAACCTCTACTATGTTGGTAACTCCTCTGTTACGCCATTCGGGATATTTTTTGCTAACCGTGGGATTCCTCGATCCATTCTCCTTTTTTATCAGTAACAAATATTTCCAATCTTATTTAATGCTTTCTAACATCTCCATGGTGGTCCCTTTATATACCCCAGTAAAAGGAGTTATGTCGACCGTCCTAGGGATGCTTTGTATGTTCCTATGTTGCCTGCAACTAAGGCAGGTGCGTAACTGATATATCTCATTACTCCAATTAATGGTACCCAAGGCTTTTCCCCACAACTCATTAAGCTTGCCACATTCCTCATCCACGGAGCTCTCCAATTAAAAATGCTTAACGGAAGTCTTTGTAATTTTACCTTCCAGTCATTTTCAGAAAAATTCTCCCACTACTCTAACACGAACAACTCGAGTGGCTTTTGGTCGAACCACCAGAAATTTTTGAATATTGACATCTCTGTTTCTATATGGCTTGCTAACTAAATAAATAGTAATGAGACATAGCATCTCATGGAACCTTTACTTGTTTTCTTGCAATGATTAAGAGACAGGAAGATTTTAGCTAAAATTACCGCACATGGGTTGATCTTTGTCTTTTCATACTCCACAAACAAATTAGCGGCCTCTAGATTGATAATTCTCATAGTAGAGGGACATAGAACTAAACCAAATATTCCTAAAGCCAATATTCTGTGTTTCTCCATTTTAGCACTAGGATTAGCCTTTTTAGCAATCAACAGTTCCTCCAATCGTTTCCATCTAAGACCGCCAGATTTATCTTTCTCTTTATATGGGATTAGTTGAGGGATTCCCAATAGTTTGGCAAGCTCATCCATGGTGTCATCAATTCTCTAGCGAAAGTACACTTTATGGGCATCTTCGGGGAATTCAGTCAACACACTATATTCTTCAATGGTCGGTGTCATATCGACACTTCAAAATGTGAAATGTCGGTAATCAAGATCCCAGAAATAGGTCAGGGCTTTTATAGCTGATGACAATATTGGCACTTTCAAAAGGTGCAAAATCCTCCCATATTTCATGGCAAACTCTGCTTCGTCTATCTGATACTTGGTAAGCGAAAACAATCGGTTAGTGTCATTTATTATGCACCTAATATCTTTAAGTAGTGGTGTCTCACTAGCATTCAGTCTAGGGCAGTCTCCCTCAGTCATTTGCAAGGATTCAAATTCGAGTCCATACTCAACAGTCGTTAACTCACGAATAGCAGCCATTATGTCACCCGAAAGCCCTGTAATAAGGATGCTTATATGTTAAGCTTATCTCAGTGAAATTATGCAAGGATTTACCTAAAGGATAGGTTCTAATCTTTAAATGCATCAGGGTAGTTTTGCTATCTAGTCTTCAAGGTCTTTCGCATGCTCAGTGATCATCCTCGAAAGGTTGATATGGGGTTTACAAGCAACGTGAAGATAAAGGCTCTGAGTAATATCAGTTCGGCATATCAACCACTGTTGAGCAAACAATCATGCGAGAGTTGGATAGTTTTGCGAGCCTTACCCAGGCTAAAGCCATTGGGGTGTCGTTACTCCTCCACTTATCTTAAAGTTGATACCACACGTATTTTTAAAAATGAGATAAGTGATGCGTGAAGACCTTAGATTCATATCCAATATATATGCATGATAAACATGAAAAACAACGCATGCTAAAACAGTAAAAAGAGAAAAAATAAATAAATAAATAAAACATGATAAACTCAACATAGTCACAACAAGGAGAAAACAACAGTGCGACAAATATAGTTTAGCAACAAAAAAAAAAGACAAATAGCAAAGCTTAGTCCTAAGGTCCCCAATGGAGTAGCCATTTCATCACACCCGGACATCGTGACGATCGATAAAAAAAATCTGGATAATGGAAAAAGAACATATATCTGGCATCTTGTTCTTTGGGGGAAACAGTCTTGTTCAAGGAGTCGCCACCTAGTATTATGGTCACTAAAAACCCTAATTGGTCAACAAAGATTCTATAGTACGGGACTGGTTGCGCAAAAGGAAAGATGTTATCATCCCTTAAGCGTCCTCCCTAAGGCAGGTTGCATTGCTAGTTTTGTCTAAAATTGCTAAGAATTTGTTCTCATTTTTCCCTTTTTTATTATTCCTTTCATGTTCCTGACTCTGGCGTTAGTGAACAACTCCTACGAGTATTTCCAACTCTTGCATTGGTAAATATCACACAAATCCAAAAATACGATACTCCTGACTCTGGCATCAGTGAATATTTTCATGAAAAATGAATTTGAAAAAGAAATTTTCTATGTCATTTTTTGTTTATCCTTTATTATTATTTGCCCTTTTTAGATGGAAGTAAAAAAAAAAAAAACATTGCACGATAGATTTGCATTTAACTAAAAAAAAATACGATACTCCTGACTCTGGCATCAGTGAATATTTTCGTGAAAAATGAATTTGAAGAAGAAATTTTCTATGTCATTTTTTGTTTATCCTTTATTATTATTTGCCCTTTTTAGATGGAAGTAAAAAAAAAAAACATTGCACGACAGATTTGCATTTAACTAAAAAAAAATACAAAATGCAAAGAAAAAAATAAGTCAAAGTGCGAGGGGCCCACAAATAAATCAACAAAGATCCCTAAATATTTTTGAAATTTTTTGATATCGAAAAGGGGTTCATTTGGCCAAATATCAAACTAACATGGCATAAATATTATGGTCAAGGAATAAGGGTGTGTTTTGCCAAACACACCCTTAGCAAACACACTTTGGGCTGGCTGGGCCTAAAGCCCAGACCCGGCCCACTCCTTTTTTAAAGGCTAAGTCTAGCCCACCCCGCATGGGCTAGGTTGGACTCATCCGGCCTAGCCCGGTCACTGGCCCAAACCAGTGACCCGGCTCGGCAGCAGGCACACGTGGTTCAAACCACGCGTCCGCTGCACAGGGCGAAGGTGATTAAATTACCTTCACCCTGTTTTCTTCTTCTTGTAATGAAATAAATAGAAACAAATGGAAAAAAGGAAGGGCTTACCTGGCGATGACGAAGACGAGGGCGACAGTAATAGTCGAGCAATCCTGGAGAATTCTCTCTTCTTCCTCCTTCTTTCGACTTCTCTTCTTTCTTTTTTTTGTTCGATCTCCCCTCTCTTTGCTTGTGTTCGTTTTATTAATCGGTTCACCTCCTTTTTTTCCTTTACTTCTCCCCTTCGGCTTTGTATTTATAGGGGATGCGCTGGTGTTTCACTGAGACTTGGATATCTTAGATTGATCATTATCTTCCTAGGGCAGTGATCTTCATGAGGATAGGATTTGAGACTCCGTGTTTTGGTTGGATGGGGACACCAACAGTCCTGCCATTGTCAGACTGTTGGAAGTGGTTTTCTTCACGCGTCAATGGTTTGTTCTTGCGGCGAGGGACATGGACACGAACTAAGCAGCTGGTGGTGGAGGTTGTGTGCACCGTATTGTGTCTGGTGGTGTTCTGCACTGTTGCTTGGTCACAAGGAGCCTCCTCTGTTTTCAGAGGGAAGAAGACGAAGAATGGAAATGACAAACAGCGTCGTTTCTAACTGGAAGTGGCAATCTCTCTAGTTGGTCCTCCGAGTTTTGACACTTTTTAATCGGGCCCCTAGATAGAATTTCAGCGCCTTTTACAAAATGGTCCCTGGACCTTAATCACTTGTAATTTTGCCCTTAATTAACTCAGAAATTTAATATTTATTCAATTATGTCCCTGATTTCATTAATTAAACTAATTTTAAGCCTAATTAAGTCCTCAAACTTATCTGCTCTTCAATCAAACTCCTGATATCATTAATTAAACCAAATCAAAGTTTAATTGAAACCCCATACTAGTTAATTCTTTCAATTTCCTTCCAAATTAACTTCTAAAGTCATAAACCAACATGATTAACCCCTCAAAGCTTCCCATTTGTGTTGTCTTGATCCAAACCTCAATTTTTATTCATTTCATTTTTTTGGTCAAAAATTAGGTTATGAAAAAGGTGATAAGTCGGTAACTCAGTTTATGCAAAAGGCTAAGGTCCTATTTAATGAATTAGTCACTGGTGGTCGATCGGTATCGCTGGAGGATTTCAACTTAAATGTGTTTCGTAGCCTTCGAGGAGAGTTTAAGGACTTAGTAACAAGTATTGTGACCAAAGCAGAGCCTCTCTCGTATGCCGATCTTCATAGTCATATTCTAACACATAAATTCCTTCATAAAACATCCCTTTCATCCATGGGGTCTGCTGTCATCAATACACCTCTGTTGCCCACGCCCAACACCCCTCCTGCAGTCTTCTTTTCTCACTGCTAATCTCCTGTAAATTTGGCCGCAACAGAGGCCGTTTCCATGGAGGATGGCGTCCCAACAGTTCAACATCAATGGGCACAGGTCTGCTGCGTTCAGACCTGATTTTTGCAGCCTTCCTAGCTCCTCCAATAGTAATGGCAGGCAAGGCAACTGGCAGGGCAATTGGCAGCGCCGCAGGGGGCAAAATCCACGCTGCCAATTGTGCCAAACATTTGGCAATACAACCCCTCACTGCCCTCAACTCCAGCATCAGGGCTATGGACAGCAACCTAGTGCAAATCTAGCGCTGTGTAATATTTCCTCAACAGGTATTGCTGATTCGTTTTCGGATGCCGGTGCAAATCAACACATTACACCTGACCTTGCAAGTTTGGCTGCCTCATAACCATATCTCAGTAATGATAATTTACATGTTGATGATGGTAAGGGAATCCCCATATCTCATATCGGTCATTCAAAAATATATACACCTTATCGTTCTTTCACTTTGTCTAGTGTTTTTTATGTTCCTGCAATCAGGAAACATTTGCTTTCTGTTCAAAAATTTTATCTTGATAACAATGTTTATTTTGAATTTCACCCTTTTGTGTTTTATGTCAAGGATCTCAACACCAATGAAGTCCTTCTCTCAAGTCAGAGTCAAGATGGTCTTTATACTTTGTCCAGATCTTTTATCACGTTAGTTCCTCTAGCCTATTGGCCTCCCTGCATTTCTGCTTCTGCCAATTTATGGCATCGTCGGCTAGGTCATCCTACCTCTCGTGTTTTTCAATTATTAGTCTTAAAAAATAAGATTATTTATAACAAACATCTTAATCTTCAATGTCAAAATTGTCGATTAGAAAAATCATTGTGTTTGTCTTTAGGACCTATAGGTCATAAAACCTCTACTCCACTTGAATAAATTTTTAGTGATGTATAGGGTTCTGTTCCCCTTTTTTCTTCAGATGGTTATCTTTATTTTGTTATATTTGTTGATGCATACACAAAATATATATGGTTGTTATCTTTGTTGATGCATACACAAAATATATATGGTATTATCATCTTGTTGCCAAGTCTGATGTTTATTTTGTCTTTCACCAATTACAGACTCTCGTTGAGCGTCAATTTTCATTAAAAATAAAATCTATTCAAACTGATTGGGGCAGTGAATAACGCAAACTATCAACTTTTTTTAAGACCATTGGTATTCAACATCGTCTGATTTGTCCTCACACTCATGAACAAAATGGCACAGTAGAACGTGGTCATAGGCATATTGTGGAAACAAGACTTACTCTTCTAGGGCAATGCAAAACACCATTCTGATTATGGAATTATGCTTTTTAAACCTTGGTTTATCTTATAAATTGCATGCTTACTCTCGTTCTTGCAAATAGATCTCTGTTTGATTGTTTGTTTCTACGGTCTCCTGATTATCATTTTTTGTGTACTTTTAGGTGTCTCCATTTTCCCTTTTTTGCATCTCTATAATAATCATAAATTGAATTTTCGTTCCTCTGCATATGTGTTTCTTGGTTACATCTCCCCACACCTTGGTTATCAGTGTTTTGACATTGCATCTCAACGCGTTTATATCTCTTGTCATATCCGCTTTCATGAACATGTGTTTCCATTTGATAATTATAAATAGATTGCAAAGGTTTCCTCCACTCCCCCCCCACCCAAACTGCCATTAATGTCCTCCTAAATCTACTCCATTCACCGCTGTTCCCTACCCATACAGCCCTCCAACCACAAACAGCCCGCCCACCACAGCATTCACCTCTCTCTTACCCATCATCACATGCATGTTTATCTAACCATTCTGCTGCAGATATAACTTGCAAATCAGTCACCCCCACCTTCCAGCGTGACCCCTCTGCTGGTGTCGGTACAACCTCTAGTTCTTCCTTTGCTCCTCTTTATTTGGCCAGTGTCCAAGCTGCTACCAACTCTACCTTTGCTGACAGTCTCGTTTCTGCCGCCAGTCCTCTGCTTGCGACAGATTCTCCCTTAGCCCCTTCGACTGGCCTAGATCTTGTGGTTGATTTCTCCTCCTATCCACTACAACAGGACATCTTATAGCCATCTTTTTCTCCTGTATCGCCGCCTTTAACCATCAAACACCCTATGGTTCTTCGACTATGGCAGCCGAAAATAGTAAATCTGGTTGCTTCTGCTGCCGCTGTTACTGCTTCCCCCCGGATACTAAACTCTCCCTCTTCAGAACCTCTTACTTTCTCTGATGCTGACAAGTATATCGTTTGGCATAATCCTACGTGTGATGAGATCAAGGCTTTGCACTCTAATCACACTCGGTCTTTAGTTCCTTTTCATCCTTTAATGAACATTGTTGGCAGCAGATGGGTGTATCGGATCAAGCATCGTGCTGATGACAGCATTGAGCGTTATAAAGCACGCCTCATTACTATAGGCTTTACCCAACAGGAAGGCATTGATTATTTTGAAACCTTCAGCCCAGTTACTAAGCAAGCCATCATCCGATTGTCTTCTTCATTACGGTTTCGTGCAATTAAAAGATTCATCAACTTGATATTCATAATGTCTTTCTCAATAACGTTCTTACTAAGAAGGTCCATATGAAACAACCTCTAGGTTTTGTTGACTCTACTCTTCCATCTCATGTGTGCAGATTGCACAAGTCATTGTATGATTTAAAACAAGCACCGAGGGCATGGTAGACTCATTTGAGTGATTATTAGCTCTCCATTGGTTTTCTTGCCTCCAAGGTTGACACCTCCCTGTTTATCTTATCTGATGGCACTAATATCTTTTATCTTCTGGTGTATGTTAATGATATCCTGCTTACGGGTAGTAACTCTGTTATGATCCATCGTCTAATACAATCACTAAGCTTTGATTTAAAGCTTCGTGACTTAGGCACAGTTCACTACTTTCTGGGTATTGAAGTTCAGTCTACAAGTATGGGTTTGATGCTTCGTCAACACAAATATATTTTTGACATCCTCACTCGAGCTGGTATGACTTCTTCCAAACCCGTTGACACTCTAGTCTCTCTTTTGAAAGTTACCATATTGCTAGATACTTCATTCTCTGATCCTACAAGGTTTCGTCAAATCATGAGTGCTCTTTAGTATCTTACCTTCACCCACCCAGATTTTTTTTTGTTGTTAACACAGTTTGTCAATTTATGCATGCTCCTACAAACTCTTATTGGACCGTTGTTAAGCGTATTTTACGCTAGCTTAAAGGTATGACATCTTATAGTTTCCATATCACTCGCGGTTCCTCTTTTGCTTTCTATGGTTTTACAGGTGCAGATTGGCTGGTAGTATTGATGATTGCAAGTTTACGTATGGCTACCTTGTCTTCTTTGGTCAAATGCCGATTTCATGGAAATACAACAAGCATTGCACAGTTGCTCGCTCCTCTACTGAAGTTGAGTATAAAACCTTAGCAAATGGTACTGCTGAGTTTTTAACAGATTTGCAGGTTCCCTCTGTCTCAGCACCTACCATTTGGTGTGATAACCTTGGCGTGACCTATCTCTTCGCAAATCTGATTTTCCATGCTCGTACTAAGCATGTTGAGGTAGATTATCACTTTGTTCGCGATCGGGTTGCAAAGAAAAAGATTCAGATTTGTTTTATCCCCTCTCAGGATCAACTTATTGATGTATTCACCAAACCGCTTTCTGCTGCGTCCTTTACTGCTTTTCGATTCAAGCTTCGGGTCGATCCTCCACCCTTAGCTTGAGGGGCATATTATAGAATGTATAGCATGTATATATCTGAATAAAAAATTAATGTAGGATTATTCCAATGTTGTAATCCCTATAGTTACTTCCGTGTTCTGCCACACACACACACACACATATACACACGCACGAAAGGTTGGCTAAGGTACATCCTAAGCCATTCTATTATTCTCAACTATTGAGAACACGTTTAAACAGGTTTATATGAAGATCATCAACAAGCATGAAAAATTAAATGAAAAAATCAATCAATAAGTCCAAGATTTATTTTAGTACAAATTATATAAATCTTTATATTTAACTTGATAACACAAATTTAAATGAATTCACACACTTCACATTGCATGTATTATACCATCAATTTCTTTTCTCAACTTTTCAATTTTTGGTTCTCTTAGTATAGTAGTAACTACATAGGTGATCTATGTTACGTTGTGGGGTCAAATCAATTTTTTCAAACCTAAAGAAAGGATGTTTAGGCGACACCAACATTTTTAAATAAGCAAGAGAAATGATACACTTGATTCAGTGACTTAACTGGGTTCAATTAGCTTGTTTAATTTAATAATATGATAAAAAAGCATCAACAATAAATAAAGGAATAAAAAAAGCAACAATTAAATATAAAAAAAGAGCTCCCAATATCATAATCTAGAGAAGAAGAAAAAAGCTTGTTGGAGACCCACCGTCACTCTATCGTTGACACCGCTCCACCACCAAAAAGATCACATCGAGATGGTTTTTAACATCGTTGTAAAAGGCCACACTGCGAGTCTGCGACATTAAAAAAAGTTGCATGCTCCACTAAAGTAAATACTCTGAAAGCATACCAAACAAAATATAATGAAGTGAGCATCTAGTGTTTATATCTAATCAGACAATTTCATTTAATTAAAAAAAAGTTATTTGAAAAGGGATAAATTCAACAAAGAATGAAAAATAAAATTAAAAAACAGGGAAAACCTATGTCATTTTCAAAATTAGTGAAAAATCTTATACAAAGAAAATAATAAAAAAAATAATAGAGCTCCATATTCAATTAAATAAATGCTTAAAAATGAAACCGGAAAAAAAAAGAGCTTTAAAAAAGGGAAAAAAAACAAAACAAGCAAACTTGGTTTTCCTAAACCTGGATTAATCTCTTAAACTCACAACCCATTAAATCCTAGACCTAAACTCAGTCAAGAATCTCAACTCCCAGCCAATTTAATACTAAAAGATGAAACTGAAAAAAAATATCAATTTAAAAAGTTTTCAAAATAAAAAAATAGCAATAAAAAAAATAGAAATCAAATCTAATAGGAAAAAACCAGAAAAAGAATGAAATCATAAAAAATGAATTTTAAAAAAGATCTCAAATAAAACAAATAGCAATCAAAAGAATATAGACAAAATCTAACATATGAGAAAATCAAAGGATGCAATAAAAAAAATCTAATTTTATAAATGATTTCATATAAGAAAATAATCAAGAGAACATGGATGGACCAAATCAGAAGAAAAAAACAAATTAAAATGCTGATATTAAAATTTATATGGTCAAACGTGAAATTAAAGAGGAGAAAGAAAAGAACAAGAAAACAAAAGGTCATTGGCGCCACACAGAAGGTCCATTGACCACATGGGTTGTCTAGTGATTGAGGGGGCAACACGACGAATCAAATGCCGCCTCAAAAGTCGAAGTTTGGTTGTCCAGAGACTCCTCATGCGCCACCCGAAAAGCATGTCGCGTCATCAACCTTTATTAATAATATTTATGTTTATTAAATTACTAAATAGCTTTTAAGTGAGCTTGATTGTAACAAGGAAATTAGAATGAAAAGATGAAAATACTCGTTGATACAAGCTAAAGAAATTTTGATTTTAAAGATATTTTAGTTATTTTAAATGTGTTTAAATTTTGATTTTAAAGCTATTGAATACTAGTTTTTTAAAAAATAATAATTTTAAAAGTAATTTAGTTATTTTATTGTGCTAACAAAATGTTAAAAAACCCATTTATCTAGTCAATATAATAATGACAAATAAATACTATGATAAAGATTTTATTACTTTAAGTTAATTAATTTTGTTTAGAAAAAAATATTAACATCAGTTTCAAACTACACTACTCTACTCTAGGATCAGTTCTTTAATTTTAATTTTAATAAAGAAAAAATTAGGACAGCACCATCAGATATCAGGTAAGGGTCTAGTGATTTTAAGAGTGATATCCATCCCTCATCCTCGTAATGCCTGGGGAAAATTGCTATTAAAGCCCAAGATTGACCAAGTTCATTTGAAGAAAAAGGTTGCATGAGCCACTTAAAACCCCTCAAAGAAGTCATTCCCAATCCTCAAGTATTGTCGCCTCCAATTCTCAATTTCTTGAAGCAAACCAGTCTAAAGAAAACCAAGAAACCACCCTCTCCATGGATGATAATCCAAGAAAAAGTGCATCAAGTTCTCAAATTCCTATTGTCATTGCAAGCAGTGAATGTCTAATGAATAAGCTTCCATCCTGTTTGATAATGGACATACTATCAAGATTGCCCATCAAGACCATCTTGAATTGCCGGTGTGTTTGCAAGACTTGGCTTCACTACATCTCAGATTCTTTCTTTGCCAAACTCCATCTTGAAAGATCACCCACCAGCTTGCTAGTCAAAACCATATCCAACAATCCTGAATCAAGAAGCGTCCAGCTTGTCCAAATAACTGGAAAGCCTGTTGGTTTGCGCTTCCGTGTTGTTGAAGAAATGAAGTTTGTTCAGGAAATCAACCTACCCTATAATAATGATTTCTTGATTCAAAACTCTTGTAATGGGCTTCTTTGCATATCTAAAACCTTCCAAGACGGCTCCCATGATGACATTTATTTGTGCAATCCAATTTTGGGGGAGTATATCTCCATTCCACTCGCTGCTGGTCAAGGTAGAAGGCATAAGCGTAGTTTCAGTTTGGGATACAGTGCCATTACTAATGAATACAAAGTGCTGCACACTTTTTATTCGAAGAAAGGGCCTGATTCCCAACCTGAGGCTGAAATATACACGATTGGTACAGGGAAATGGAGAAGTATTCACAAAGCTCTTCACATTCTTGATATTTTCATGTTCGATAGTTTTGTGTGCGGATCAATCCATTGGGAACTTCGTGGTGAAGACAATTGTGTGAATAGTATAGGTTCTTTTAACTTTGAAAATGAGCAATTTAGCCAATTGTCCTTGCCGCCTCGCTATGATGAGGGCGATGTTACTTTGACAGTTTTTGAAGGTTGTCTGGCCGTGTCTTTCTTCAACACTTGTTGTGATACTCAATTTGAAATATGGGTTATGAAGGAGTATGGGAACAAGCAGTCTTGGACCAAACAGTTTACCATTAAAAACCTAGGTTTTGAAAACCATTATGAGCCCTTGATTTTCTTGCACAATGGATTGATCTTGATGATGGACAATCATGAATGTTTTGTTATTTATGACACAAGAAGGAAATTCATGAAAGTTATTAGAATATGTCAGACTCAGGGAAGCAAATATGCAATTGCATACAAACCATCCTTTGTTTCGCTGAAGGATGTAGGAAAAGGAGAACAGCTGAAGATGTCAAGGTAATGTGTTATCCACTCATGGTGTTGCTAATATAGGGAGGAGCAATTCCCACTTGAAGTTCTTGTTCTTCAAGAATACAATCAGGTCTTTGCATTGTTAGGCAGATGCATGTTATCATGTAGCTTCTTTGAGGGCACATTATGTAGGCTCCCCTGTGTTAGAACAATTAGGGTGTTGCTTGTATGCAAGGCTTTAAATGATTTTGATAGCTGTATTTATCAGTTGCTGCTTTTTTTTTCCTTGATTGGTTCTATACTTTTGACAGAAGAGGGTTCACGTGTATTTGTTGACATTTTGGAATTCATGTGTTAAGATTTTCAGTCCAAGCAGTTCACAGAGATTACATCTGTTACTAATCACTGGCATTCTGACAATTTGGTCACACGCAGGAAGCAAGCTGGTAGAGAAGATGACAAGTCCTCTTCTGAAGGATCGAGCATATAACTGCACCAGTCATGATCAACTTTCTGAGAGCACTCCTCCACAACACTCTGCAGAGTTTTTACCTGTTATTGCAAGTTCATGACCATAAAACGAATTTCAGCAAGACAAACCGACAAAGATGAACTTGCTGAGACTTCGTGGGAAAGTTTCTCTGGAGTTGAGCTGCTTGTTTTTGTTCTATCAAGAGTCAAGAAAAATTCCCAACTCGAACGCATTAGTTGTTTATGGTACTGCATGGTAAATCTTTTTTTTCTTTGTTGTGCGAAAACTTGATTTCCATTCCAGTTATTGGAGCAATGTTGCTTTCGTAAAGAGCAAATTCATGGCTGGATATTTGATGGTATGTGATAATAGTTGCTAGTGGAATGCTAAAATTGTTTTTGATCAATTCATATCACACCATTCCTTTCTTTATTTTTTATTAAATTCTAGTTGGATCAAATCCCGTATCGACTCATTGAGCCATTCTCAATTTTGTACTGGATCAACCCTTCTGAATGACTGAAGAATTGCACTCAACTTCTTACCTAGCTAGTGTTTTAAATTAAATTATGTAAGAGTTGTCTTAATATAACTTAGTTAATTTGACAAGTCTAATAGCAATTCTAAATAACCGATAAAAAGTATGATTTGACTTAATAAAAATAAAATAAGACTTTTTTTTTAATATTGAGACAACGACATATTAGATCGACCCGGATTTAACGACTTAACCTGTCAAACCTGTAACTCGGATCATGAACTCCATTCGGTTTAACAAATTTAATTTTTAAAATTATTTTTTACTTAACAATATGTGATGACAAAAGTAGATTGCAAAATTGAGCGTCAACCAAATACCAAGATATTTGTTTACGACTAAGATGACCTCATAGAAAACAAACCAAAACAAAACATGAATACCGATTCAAAATCAACTAATTATTAAATGACAAAATTGATAACAAAATCCAAAAAGGTTCAATAGAAAGGAAAAAAAATGTAAACACCTAAGAGAAAATATATATATATATATATATATATATATATATATATATATATATGAATTGATGACTCAATTTTCGCTGTCGATTTCATGATCGGCAGCGACGCAGTTTTCGCTGCCGATGTCCTGATCGGCAGCGATGCAGTTTTGGGCTGCTGATTTCATGATTGGCAGCGACGCAGTTTTCGCTACCAATTTCTGCATCGGCAGCGACGCAGTTTCTGTTAAAAAAATATTAATTAATTAACTTAAGGAGCTGGGAGGGAGGGGTAAAACCGATTTTAGATAAACCAAAACAAGGATAAGAACACATCTAAACCAACCCCCAAACAACCCACCTCATTTCATGGGAAGTATAAATACAAGGAGGAGAGAAAGAGGATGATCCATCCTCTTCCCAAAACAGCAGCTGCATGTTGTTCTTCCCTTCCTCTTTCACAGCAGAAACCTAAATCAAACCAGTAGAGAGTGCCTTGTGAACGTGTGAGGGAAAGATGAAACCTTGAGAGAAGATTGGACAGCTGCCTAGAGGAAAGGAAAAGAGGGCTGGAAAATGTGAGAGGAAGAAGAAGGAGGAGAACCAGCAGGAGAAGAGAAAGAATAGTGTCAAACCTTCATCAAACTTAGTTAGATTTGAAAGGTATGGGTCATGAAACTCCCTTCCTCTTCTCCTTAAGACCAGAAACGGAAATGAAGAAGAAAACCCTAAGGAAATTGACCTAAGACCTAAGCTAGCTGTGAAGGAAACTGAAATTAACTAGGAGAACAAGGAAACAGAAATGAAATGAAGCCAATTTCAGAACATGTAACAAAGAAAAATGAATAAAATGGAAATAACAAATCATGGTAGAGGGCTGACTTTAACTATGGGGTTGGCCAGCATGCATGTGTGTGTTCTGCTGGGATTTTGTTGAAGGATTTGGTGTTGTAATTGATGGTTTCAATGTGTGTGTTCTGCTGGGATTTTGTTGAAGGATTTGGTGTTGTAATTGATGGTTTCAATGTGTGTGTTCTGCTAGAATTTATTGAAAGATTAGGTGCTGAAATTGATGGTTTCAATGTGTTTGTTCTGCTGGAACTTAGTGACAGTGTATATGCTGGGGTTGTTACAGCATGTGTGGTGCGTGTTAATGCCAAAATGTATGATTCGCTGCCGACACTGCGTCGGCTGCAGCGAAATAGTATTCGCTGCCGAATTGTGTGTTGTGCAGCGAAACTCTGATTTGCTGCCGAAATTGTGTCAGCTGCAGCGAATTAGCATTTGCTGCCGAAACTGAGTCTTCTGCAGCGAATTAGCATTCGCTGCTGAGTTGTGTGTAGTGCAGCGAAACTGTGATTCGCAGCCGAAACTGCGTCGGCTGCAGCAAAATAGTATTCGCTGCTGAATTGTGTGTTGTGCAGTGAAACTCTGATTCGCTGCCGAAACTATGTCAGCTGCAGCGAAATAGCATTTACTGCCGAAACTGAGTCTTCTGCAGCGAATTCGTATTTCGCTGCCGAGTTGTGTGTAGTGCAGTGAAACTGTGATTCGCTGCCGAAACTGTGTCGGCTGCAGTGGATTAGCATTCGCTGCCGAATTGTGTGTTTTGCAGAGAATTGTTATTCGTTGCCGAAACTGCATCAGCTGCAGCGAATTGGCATTCGCTGCCGAGTTGTGTGTTGTGCAGCGAAACTCTGATTCGCTGCCGAAACTGTGTCCGCTGCAGCGAATTAGCATTTGCTGCCGAAACTGAGTCGGCTACAGCGAAATAGTATTCGCTGCCAAATTGTGTGTTGTACAGCGAAACTCTGATTCGCTGCCGAAACTGTGTCAGCTGCAACGAATTATCATTTGCTCCCGAAACTAAGTCTTCTGCAGCGAATTAGCATTCGCTGCCGAGTTGTGTGTAGTGCAGCGAAACTGTGATTCGCTGCCGAAACTGCGTCGGCTACAGCAAAACTCTAATTCGCTACTGAATTGTGTGTTGTGCAGCGAAACTCTAATTTGCTGTCGAATTGTGTGTTGTGCTGCGAAACTCTAATTCGCTGCCGAAACTGTGTCAGCTGCAGTGAATTCACATTTGCTATCGAAACTGAGTCTTCTCCAGCGAATTAGCATTTCGCTGCCGAGTTGTGTGTAGCACAGCGAAACTGTGATTCGCTGCCGAAACTGTGTCGGCTGCAGCGGATTAGCATTCGCAGCCGAATTGTGTGTTTTGCAGCGAATTGTGATTCGCTGCCAAAACTACGTCGGCTGCAGCGAATTGGCATTCGCTGCCGAGTTGTGTGTTGGGCAGCGAAACTCTGATTCGGTGCCGAAACTGTGTCCGCTACAGCGACTTAGCATTTGCTGCCGAAACTGAGTCTTCTGCAGCGAAATAGTACTCGCTGTCGAATTGTGTGTTGTGCAGCGAAACTCTGATTCGCTGCCAAAACTGTGTCAGCTGCAGCGAATTAGCATTTGCTCCCGAAACTAAGTCTTCTACAGCGAATTAGCATTCGCTGCCGAGTTGTGTGTAGTGCAGCGAAACTGTGATTCGCTGCCGAAACTGCGTCGGCTGCAGCAGAATAGTATTCGCTGCCGAATTGTGTGTTGTGCAGCGAAACTCTGATTCGC
>Ga0325410_1000704_pt1 | contig 35296 bp, 22 predicted proteins | sample PopdelMetagenome_16_FD_206182 | JGI IMG/M metagenome (GOLD analysis project Ga0325410, IMG submission 206182) | Populus deltoides microbial communities from Bellville, Georgia, United States - Xylem-PdIQD-R3 | ecosystem: Host-associated > Plants > Phyllosphere > Stem > Wood/Secondary xylem...
TTAGTCATATAATAATATATTTTAATATATTTTTTTTTGATAAAAAATTATATTTTAACACACACACACACATAGATATATATATATATATATATATATATATATATATATATATATATATAAAAGATAACACGAAAGAGTAAAAGGAATTAATGGTAGTTACTTAGAAATATATTATTATCTCATAAAATAATTTCTCCCTTGCTTGCATTTATATAAATAACCATGACAACATTAATATTCTAGCTGGTTGATCAACCCTCAAATTCATTATTTATGGAAGGTCCACATCATTTTCATAGCCTAAATAATCAATGAAGCGAATCAATTTTGTTGGATTCTCAACCCTCTTTACTTGGTTTTTATTTGTCTTAAATTAGAAGTCGGCTTAATTTTTTTAATGTAATTTAAGTTTAGGGTTTATAGTCAGGTAGCTCGACGGTCAGTTCTTGAATCAAAATTAAGAAGAAGAAGAAGAAGAAGAAGAAGAATTCATTAAGAGGTAGCAAGCACGCAAGGTATCTTCGACAGTAGATCCCAACATATGATCGTTAATATACGTTTAAATAAATGCATTGCTTGCATTACACACCGATCAACCCATTGCACTTAATTATTATTTGACCATAAAAGGAAAACATATATAATCAAATGGCTGCAAGCTGCTTGCATGACAGAATTTTATGAATTAACGTGTTTGAGATCTCAAATTTGTGCACATGTGGCCTCACGTACTGTGTTTAGTTAAGAAGAAATTATTGATTATCTCTCCCATCCTATTCCTGAACTTATTTTGATTAATAATTATTTATATATGCATGCTAGTACTGTTTAATATTAATTAACTATCAATATTGGACTCCCATTTCGTGTGGTGTGATGGGCTCCGTATTGAAAGGGAACCTCCTCCAATATTGGACTATGACTTTACAAATATGGATGGGCTACCAGGCCTTACTAAGGTGGGCTGTAACTCTGAAGAATGCATTAGTTGGGCTATTTTATTCTTATGCAACATTAATTAAACGGGCCTCATCTATACAATCTCTCAGGGCCTACAAGTCCAAACTCGATACAGTATGAGATTATTGTATAAATAAGCAATTCCACCGTGGATTTCTTAACAAATATTATTAGATTTGTTTTAGAAGATGTTATGCCATTGTACAAAGAATTATTGTTTGTTAGATTTTCAGTAAGTGTATTATTTTCTAAAATAACAGGAAAAAAAAAAAACCCAACTCACATAACAACCGTCCATTAGCTATTTAATTTTTTAAAAACTAGTGGAGCAAATGAATGTCCACAAGGAAAAGGAAAAAAAAAAAAAAAAAAAAGAGTAAGCAACAGCACGCCGCTGTTTTGTTCGACAAGGTACAAATTAGACCGACAGTTGATGTTGCTGACTTGATTGATGGTGGAATGTGGACTCTGATCTCTGTCAAAGTGAAGAATAAACAACCTTGTAGCTTTCCAATAAATTCCTTTGCTTTTAATAAAATGATTGGATTTGATTTGTATCCTAGCAAGTAACATGGGCTTGCATCAATCATTGCACATGCATGCCTGCTAGTGCCTGCCTCAGATCTCATCAACCACTGACTAGAAAGAAAGTTGCAGTGTGTGTGTTTCTAACAGTCACTCAACTAGTTTATGTCCCTATTGTTGTCCATTTCTTAAGATGTGGAGCTAGTGCTAGCCATGTGTCTTGAAGAATCAAAAGGTAGGCAAGCAGTCTTTACCTTTCTGCATTTGCATTCTAGTGCTATGTATCTGAAGCAACATTATAATTAAATTGATCAGATTCCGCATGTATCTAACTACTCTTAGATACATTCAATGCACACTTCCTTCCAATTCACCCTCTAAATGCTCTGCCTCCTTACACACACATGCAAGTATTAATTTGTTGCTTGAACAAGGCACCAGCTCCAGTCGACGAAGTCCTACTTCTGACCTAGCTCCTGTTATTCCAGTCCTTTAACCTGTAGTTCTTGTTAATGCTGCAGATGGGTTTCCAAGCTAATGCTGTAATCCCCTCGAGGTTCCGCTACGAGAAGCTTATTAATGGCGGTGATCAATATCATGAAAAATTAATGGCAAGGCCTAGACGATGGCGTTTTTGGGTGAAGAAAATGAATGGAGGGGTAAAGGGTCTTCGATTATCCCGCTCCAGGAAACTCACTTTCAAGGCATTGTCTGTGATCCTAATGCCGAGCCCAAACAGCAGGATTGCAAAAGTGTATGCCCATGTTATTGATAGAATCAAGATGATGGATGATCTGACTCTGTATCCCAACATTATCTTCTCCACTCATTGGGGACTTCCAGTTTTATCCCATCCATCTGTTAAAACCACTACAAGGCTGAGTTCTCTTCATACAAACTTAACCTGCATTTAGGAGCTTGCATATTTATGTTTCAGCAGACAAATTTAGTAGAAAGAAATAAACTTGCTTTAAATACACAATGATTCTGTGTCTCTTCTTATTCCCTTCCTTAGCACTACTGAATGAAGTACTCTAATAAGTATGGAAATGTTTTGTTATGCCAAGGCATATATCTGGTTAATTTCTACTAACCCACCATGTTACTAATTGATTGTAGACTTCAAACATCTTAATTAAGCACTGCAGCACATATAGCCTATGCCATAATTAACTCTTCACACCTCTTTGATTGCCCAAATCAAGTTGTCTTGACGATGAAGCTAATTAAAAAACCAACAGACTATGGAATGTCAAGGTTGACTGCTTTCATAGCCAAACCCTTTTCGGGTACATACGCCCGCGGCCCTCGCACTGCTTCTTTGATTGCAGAAAACTTCCCTGCACTAAAGCGTTTGATGATTCCATCGTGTGTTTTGTCAGCCAATGCATTGCCGACTATTTTGGATATTGGCCCAAATAAGCTTGAATATATACAAGACATTGTTTTCGTGTTGATGAGGAAGAGGTGTATAGGACACGGGTAATCCCTGATGCACGGGTGAGGGCAAAGGCATGGAAAATTGTCCTCCTTGTTTCAAGTACAGACAGCCTGGTGAATTAGCAAATCTCCCTTCCATTCCACAATTCATACAATCCGAAATAGGAGTTAATTCGGTATCTCCAGCATATTTTGGAACTTTTAGCCGAAGCTTTCCCCCAGAAACTTTCATTGCATTGATATGATGATCAGCTACATTTATTTTGGCCCATTTCGCTAGCTCTTCCTTTCCTCCCTACCTTATCTAGCATGAAAGCCGCTCCGATGTTCCACGCATAAGCATCTTGATCCGTGGAAGATATTTTGAAGCTAAGTACATACTTCTTCCCTTAATACAAGGGGTTCTTTATAGAAGTGTCTTTTTTCAAGCCCAAATACTTGTCTTAGCTTCCATCCTGAAATTGATGTTACGAGTTAATGCATCAAATGCAATTCATGTAGGCAAAATCTTGTTTATTTTTCTGCTAAAACAAAAGCATCAAATTACAAGCCGCGTGACAGATTTTATAAAACCTACGTGTGACATATGTTTAGTGGAGAATAATTTGGTCACATAATTAATCACATATAGGTCAATATTCTCCTCTCTAAAGCTCAATAAATAAATGATTGGTGCTAGAAAGCTCAATACCCGCAAAACAATCATGTTTGATAGAGTTTAAGGACCCTCAAATAGTATGTCAATGACTTTTTAGTAAAGAATTGCAATAAATTAGATAATAAGCTTTAAATTCCAAGAATATGAGTGTTTATTCTTGTTTTTGTATGATAAATGTTCTGAGAATTAAAGTATGTGTGGAGAATTCTTGAATTCTTACTTCTCAATCTTATTTCAGAAATATATTCCTGATTATATACAACATCTACAAATCTATATTAGGAAAGCTATTAAATACACATAAATAGGTGTTATTATTTGGACTTGGTTTATGGGAAAGAAAATCTGGCTTTCTATTCATTTCCCATAAATCAGGTTCAGATCAGATTCAAATCTACCTTGATTTTTTCAGAATCTTCAACACTACCCCTCAAGCTGGATGGAAGAGATTCTTCATTCCCAACTTGTCTAAGATACCTTTAAATGAAGGATTCTGCATACCTTTAGTAAGTATATCAGCAAGTTATTCCCCAGTAGGCACATAAGGTATGCAAATCAGTCCACTCTCTATTTTTTCTTTGATGAAGTGTTTGTCCACTTCCACATGTTTAGTTCTATCATGTTGCATTGGATTGTGTGTTATTCCAATGGCAGACTTATTGTCACATTACAATCTCATTGGTTCTTCCCATTTGATTCTTAAATCTTCTAGGATAATCTTTATCCATAATAACTCACAAATTCTAAGTGTCATTGATCTGAATTCTGCTTCTGCATTTGATCTTGAAATAACATTCTGTTTTTTGCTTCTCCATGTCACAAGATTTCCTCCCAGCAGAGTACAATAACCTAATGTTGACCTTCTATCTGTTAAGTCACCAGCATAATCAGCATCTGTGTAGCATTCAAGTTTCAGATTCTCATGTTTTTTATACAAGATTCCTTTTTCAGGGGTAGACTTTAAGTATCTAAGAAGTCTATAAACTACTTGTAGGTGTGAATCCTTCGGATTATGCATGAATTGGCTCACCACACTCACTGCATAGGCAATGTCTGGACAAGTGTGGGCTAAATAGATTAGCTTACCAACTAGCCTTTGGTATTGTCCTTTGTCAGTTGTGACTCCTTCCTCATCATTGTCAAGTCTGTGTTTTAGGTCAATAGGTGTCTCACATGGTTTACAGTCTACCATTTTTATCTCCTTTAAAAGGTCTAAAATATACTTTTGTTGAGAGATAAAAATCCCTTTTATTGAATGTGCTACTTCTATGCCAAGAAAATATTTCAGCTTCCCCAGCTCTTTAATTTCAAATTCTGCAAAAAGTCTTCTTCTCTATATATCCTTTTCTACAAGATCATCACTTGTTATTATAATATCATCAACATAAACAATTAGAATAGCAACTCCCCCTGAAATGGAGTGTTTTATGAATAAAGTATAATCTCCTTGACTTTGTCGATATCCCATTGACATCATGGCTTGTGTGAACCTTTCGAACCAGGCTCTAGGTCACTGTTTTAGTCCATAGAGTGCCTTTTTTAGTCTGCAAACCTGGTTGGGAAGTAGAGAGTGACTGAACCCTGGTGGTGGATCCATAAAAACCTCTTCTTCCAACTCCCCATGTAAGAAAGCATTCTTTACATCATATTACTGCATACACCATCCAAGATTAGCAGATAAAGTAAACAAAATTCGAATGGTGTTCATCTTAGCAACTGGAGCAAATATTTCTTGATAGTCTATCCCAAAAGTTTGTGTAAACCCTTTTGCAACTAGCCTTGCTTTATACCTTTCAAGGCTGCCATCAGCTTTATATTTCAGAGTATAGACCCACTTACACCCTACTGGTTTCTTGTCTTTTAGTAACTTAACTATTTCCCATGTTTGATTCCTCTCTAGAGCATTCATCTCTTCTCTCATGGCAGTTTTCCATTTCTCATTACTTAGAGCCTCATGCAAGGTTTTTGGAAGAGGTATGATGTTTATTTTTTAAAGAAAGGTTCTGTGTGATGGTGAAAACTTTTCAAATGACATAAAGTTAGTTATAGGATATAAGGGATTCTTAATGCATTCTCTTATCCCTTTTCTGATTGCAATTGGCTGATCAAGATCATTAGTATTAAGAATAAATAAGGATGGATGAGAAGTTTTATTACCTTGCTCTAGTTCAGATTCTTGGGCTTGTGTGAGAGTTTGAACAGGCTGTACCCTTCTTCTATATACTTGAAGAGGTCGGTCAGTAGTAGTAGTTTCACCCTGCAGAGTTTCTCTTGTGAGGTTTGGAGACTTAGTGGGTGGTGAATTCAAAGATGATTACTGCCAGGATGGGATTTGGAAGGAAAAAATGTCAAAAACATTATTCTTATCTTTCGTGTCTGTGCTGTCCTCCTGAAGATAAGTCTTATTAAAGAAAGATTGGTTTTCATTAAAAATGACATCTTTTGACACAAGAAATTGTTTTGAAGGTGGATGATAACATTTGTAACCCTTTTGTGTGATATAATACCCTATGAAAACATACTTAAGAGCTCTAGCATCAAGTTTGTCTCGGTGATGTTTATGAATGCGAACATAAGTGACATACCCAAAAATTCTTGAGGGAATTTTAGAATAAAAATTATTCTTTGGAAAGAATTCTGATAAATAGTTTAAAGGACTTTTGAAACCAATAACTTTTGAAGGTATTCTATTTATCAAATAGGTAGATGTTAAAACAGTTTCTCCCCAATAGTGTTTTGGAACTTGATGTTGAAAAAGTAAAGCTCGAGTAGTTTCGAGAAGATGTATGTTTTTCTTTTAGGTAACCCATTTTGTTGAGGAGTATTAACACAAGATGATTGATGAATAATCCCTTCCTTTTCAAAGTATGGTGATAGGATCTTATTAAAGTAGTCCCTAGCATTATCAGTTCTAATCCCCTTAATGCTAACCCCAAATTGATTCTTTATCATTTTTGTAAAGTTTGGAAAGATGTGACTTACATCAGCTTTTCTTTTAAGAAGATAAACCCAAGTCATTCGGGTACAATCATCAATAAATGTTATAAATCCCTTTACTCCTGAAATATTGGGAACATTGTATGGAGTTTCCAGCAAGTCTTCTTTGTATGACCTGTCTTCTTGCAATAGTTATAAAACAAATCATCTTTAAAGAATTTTTTCCCTTCAATCTTCACAACTTCTGCACCATTCATGACATCACCCATGTTTCTGTTATTAGTTATCAACATAGCAGATCATTCAGTATTTGGTGCATCCAGCATCACAGTTCTCCTTCCTTCTTCAGCCCTTATTACTAAGAATACCTCATTGAGTGAGAGTAGAGATTCCTTTCCAAGTATTTGGACTCGTATTTGATCAAATTCTATGTTGAGTCCTGCAAGAAATTCAAAGATCCTTTCTCTTTCTACATAATTCTTTAAAATCACAGCATCATCACTACATTGTATCTTAAAATCCTGATAATATTCCAACTCCAACCAGAAACTTTTCATAGTATTGTAATATTCAATAACCATCATATTACCTTGTTTGGTCATTGAAAGCTTCATCTTAATCTCATAAATTAACGCAGCATCCTTCACTTTAGAGTAGGTCTGTCTCACTGCATCCCATATATCTTTTGTTGTAACCAGAAACATATAAGGCCCACAGACTTCTGGCATAATAAAGTTCCATAGCGATGACATAATCATGGAGTCTTCTTCATCCCAAAGTGTAAACTTTGGGTCTTCTGGACTAGGAGGATTGTCTATTAAATGATTAATCTTTCCCTTTCCTTTGAGAAAGGTTTTTACTATCTGTGACCACTTCAGATAGTTTCTTCCATTCATTTGGTAGGATGACTGTAAATTCTGAAATTCACCTAATATTTGGGTTTCTTTTGTAGTGTTTTCAGACATGTTTTTTTCCAGATCTGGACAGGTCTGCTACTAGGATTGTCAACAGATTGGAAGATAAGAGAAGAAATTCCAGATCCAAAGAGAGATAGGTTCAGAAAAGAAAAAAAAATAGGCTCGGTTTAGAGCTCTGATACCATGTCAAAGAACCATCTCAACCCAATAGCTTAAGCTATTAAGTGAGGTCTCAGGATATGATTTATATTATTCTCTAACACACCCCCTCAAGTGAAAGCCCTTTGAGCTTAAAACTTGTACAGGCCCACATTACCTTGTGCTTAATTGTTATCAAATAAATAGGGATGATGAGATTCGAACTCGTGATCGCTTGGTCATCAAGGCTCTAATACCATATGGAGAATTCTTGAATTCTTACTTCTCAATCTTATTTCAAAATATATTCCTGAGTATATACAACATCTACAAATCTATATTAGGAAAGCTATTAACTACACATAAATTGGTGTTATTATTTGGACCTCATTTACAGGAAAGAAAATCTGGCTTTCTATATTCATTTATCATAAATCAGGTTCAGATTAGATTCAAATCTGCCTTGATTTCTTCAGCATCTTCAACAGTATGAATACTTAAAGGAGAGTAATTATGAACGTCTTTACCTAGGTGATTTAGAGAGTATTTATAATATAAACCCCCACGTAAACGTAGGATCGAAGATAATAAGATTTCAACGAGGAAGGGAAAAAATATGAAATAAAAAAAAGATGGGAAAATGAGAGGGGGGGCAGTATAAGGTCTAAATGAAAGAGGATCAAAGAAAGAGTTAATGGGCTAAGTTCAGAGGTTCATGTTAAAAAGAGACAAATTTGTCACACTGGACCTTTGGCTACTATTTAGTCTATATCTTGAGCTTTAGAGGGAGTTTCATTTTGGTTCTACTTGGGATAAAAAATAGATATATGTACCTTTTCAATTATATATGGTAGGCTTGTTAATTCATTCAGATAAGAGAGAACGACATGTTTGAAGTTGGGCTTGAAATCAGATTTGGGCTATAATTCCAATACCGTCCAGTTTTACGCAATCAAGCATAACTCTTAATCCAATGGTTGGATTAGGATGAAATTTTACGAGTAACCTCCTGACATGTGGATCTAGCTTGGGTCACAATTTCAATCAATTAGAGTTTAGAAAGACCATACAAAGACACTGACAATCAAGTAAAATACCTTAAAATAACATATGGACTCATTAAGGGTATTATTGTTATTTTGGCTAAATTTATTATTCTTCCACCTATATAAACAATAGTGCAGACGAAAGGAAGGGGGGAAAGCCCACTATCATTATCTTCTTCTTTTTTTATTGATATATTTCCATAGGTGTTTTTAGGAGTAAAATGAGAGATTAAAACCCTAAACACCTAACATTTAACCTAAAAAATCATCTAGAGAGAGGGGGGTGAAAAATTGGAAGAAAATAAAGATTAGAGGAGGAAAATTTGGTTTAGAGGAGTGTAATTGACATCAACATAACATGAAAAGGTTGCTAAAGCCACTTAATTTACTTTGATTTTATTTTAGTAAGTTTTAATATTGAATTTTTAAAGATTGTAAATTAGGGTCCTCAAAGGATTTTGGGAGAATTGAGAAATTGTGTTTAAATGATATAATTGAAGAGTAATAGAGTAAAAATGATGGCTTAAATTATGAATGATTGAAGAAAAAAAATTAGGTGTTCATGCTTATAGGGGTTTTAGCCAAACTACATATATTTAATTTGTATGATAGTGTTGCAAATGATTTAATATGAATGCTTTTTTGTATTTAAAATTGGTTAAGTTGAACATGCTAGTATATAGATAAAATGGTTATGTGTAATGTATATATGTGATTGTGTGAAATTAAATGATAATAATGTAGATGTTGATGAATTCAAAAGATTATGAAAAGAAAAAAATAATTTTTTTGGGCTGGTAGAGCCGGCCATAAGAGAAAAGAAATGAAAACTTGTGAGATTATATAATTATTGTCTCATGGCATTGGATTGGTAAGTGTTAAATGATGATGATGAATTGAGATAATGAAATCTTATATTAGTTGCAATAATTCTTGATATGTTGTGATTTTGACATGAGTGTGGGTAATGATAAGCTTCATGTTTAAAGCTATGAAAAGTAATATTTGATGATGTTTTAATGCATGAAGACACTTAGTTTACATGTCAAACTTGTTTTAAATATGTTGTTGGAATTCTAGTAGATTGGATCATTCAACTTCTAATTGAATTTAGAACTTGATAATGATAGAATTTGAAATATGTTTTTTCATGGAAGTTGTAGATATTGATATTAAATTTTAAATGAAACTAGTCATGATTAATTTTGAGTTATATAACTCTATATATAAGCTACAAAACAAGGAAAGGTCTTGACTGAACTGAATTTGGACAGATTTCAAATGTAATTGTGATGGTTGATTCTGGGGTTGAAAACAGAAGAACTAGGTATTTCTTTCTTATAAAAGTTGTATATTTGTGTCTTAGCTTTATATCAAGATAAATCACGTCTAAAATCGAGTTCTATAGCTCCACGTATAATTAAAACATTGAACGGTGTTTTGGTTTGGTTAAACCAAACCAACCAAGATTTGTCATTTATAATAATTTGTTGAAATTTTTCTAAAAAGATAGAATAAAATGACTATAGCAATGAGCCTAGAAAATAAAAGAAGATTTGCTAAAGATATTCAGTTTAATTGTTTATAATTGCTTGTTTAAAAGGCTAATTACCATGTGAACAAACATGATAAATAGATTTTTTTCTAAATAAAGAAATAAAATTAACTCATGGATATATATCCATATAATCCGGCCAAATAAAAAATTAAATTATTGTAAATTATGCAAAATGATGATGTGTGTGTCATAACGTGACGTATAAAAAAATCATGATAAAATAAAAGAATCATATGTAGGGATTGTGTTTTTGGAATATTTATGGCCCTGGATATAAATGTGAGTTATTAAATCTAAAGGATTTATTAAATAAAAGGCATGTTAAGATTATATATAAAACATATTGTGATGAATGTCAAGAAAATTATATGTGCGAGTGATGAGGTAGTCATTGGAATGGATAGTGCAGAGGATAAAGGAATTATGTAGAAATGCATAATGTAATTTGGATGTGAATTTGTGTTTAGGGTGTGTTGTATGGAATAGTGATATAGAGAAAATCAAAATTGGAATGTGTGAGTAATAGTGATTGTTATGTGGAGTTTGTAAGACAAGTGTACGAAATGAGATTTGATTTCTCAGGAACTTAGATAGTAGGAGTTAAGGTAAGAGATTGACATTTTCTTCATTATTTATACATAATTGCAATGGTAATGAAAGTGAACCATGTATTATTATTGTTATTGTTAATTGAAGGCTTGTGCCTTTGAGGTAAAAATTGATATGTAATTCGTAATTAATCGCATATACGAGAATTTATAATATGTTATGAGATGTGATTTACCACAACAAAAAGAAAACCTTGTATGTATTAATTTTGATTGTAATGATGGAATTTGTGTGTGAAAATTGTTATTGACCGCAACAACATAAATTTTTTTGGGGGAAATATAGATAATGAGAACCCTAAAATAATTGATATGTGAGACAGTCGGCAGGTGAATGGATATTGTTGTGGGGTAGGTGCTTAATACCTTAATTCTTTTAGCTAACAAACTTATTAAGTCAAGTAACTATATTTTTTTAAAAAAAATATATGATATGTTTCTATTTCAATATTATTATGTGTGGAACTAGTTTTTCAATATTAAAGCTAGTGCCCGGTAATGTACAGTGAAACTAGTTACTAAGCAATGTGGTTGGTGCCCAGTAATGGCTAGTAACATTTGTTGTTTAATTGTCAAGGTGTTGAACCTAACTTATAAGGTAAAGCATTTGCATGGATAAATTTTATTTCTCAAGTGGTTGTATTAAGCTTTAATATAACAAAATAATTTAATTGTCAGTTTCCTCTCACATCAGAATTTACAAGCTAATCGATTTATATAGTAATACATTTTGATATAAATATAAATATTGTAAATTGTAGATGTTAAACTGATTGTATACCATTCTTGAGCTGTGTTGATATGAAATAAGGTTTAAAATAATTAGATCATGATTATGGTATTGAATTGTGATTTAAATGAAGATATTGATATCCAAGTAGAAGGAGAACTCTGCCAAAAATTAAATGGAGTGTATATTAAATTACTTATAAAGGCAATTGCGTGAAATTGTATCCAAATAGTTCAGGTGGTCATGCAAAGTGAATGATAAGTCAATTAGATGAACATCTGATAGCTAGAATAAATAAATAAACATGCTGTGGAACAAGGTGAATATAAGTTTGACTGGGTTAGCAGGTTAGTGATTGAGTATATATTTCGTCAATCATACTGACAAGTTTAATGGAAAAGAAAATTACTTAAATATGTCATGGGCGTACAAAAGTAATGGAGAACCTTGTAATAAAACATAAAAAATGAAAACGGACATGGGAATAAATTAAGATGGAAATAACAAAATATGCCATGGATGGACATAAAAAATCTTAACTTGGAGAATACTGGATTATGCTGCAAATAGGTGTGCGGAATAATTAAGTTGAGAAAAGTATTGTACCTCAGATGAGTGTAAGGAATAATTAGGTTAAAAGAAAGAATTGAGAAAATTAATTGGGAGTAAAAGGGATATGTATACAAACCATAAATAATGGATTGGAAGTATTACTGAGTTGAAAAATGATATAGTTAATTAAGCTCTGATAGCTATAATAGATCTTGGCTTGGAATTTTATTTGATAAGTCAAAAACAACATAATGGATATAGAGACGAATTAAAATTATCATTTGGATGAAATAAATAATATAATAGAAAACCAGACTAATTTATTTGGATGAAATAAATAATATGATAGGAAACCAGACTGATTTATAATATTTGTTGAGTATGGAATAAATGATCGGGAAGCTAAATGGGTTGTAACAATATTATATAAGTTATATGTGTTTAAGAAAACAAATTGTGAAATAAATTAAATGTGCTGTGAATGACGATATGACTTATATATGCTTGGGAAGTGAAATGAGACATGGAATGAGTTAGATGTGTAAGGAACACATGATGGAAGCATTAGGATACATTCAATTAAATTACAAGATGTAAAGATTAAATCACACCGGACAACTTAAATTAGTTTATATGTGTAAAAGTAATATGATGATGATGATGATGATAATGATGATGATATATTTACAATGATGAAAAGAGAAATCATCAGTAATAAATGAGAAAGTTCAACATTATAGATTTGATATGTTGAATAAAAGATATATGAAATTGGTTTTATTTAGTAGTATTAAATTGTTAATAATCACAATGATGCACGAATTCATTAAGAATTCGAGTTTTTTAGACAGGAACTTGTGCTCTTTAACAAAGCGTCAAAAAAAAAAATGATTCGTTAGTAAAGTTGCAAAACAAGGTTGGAGAATCACTTGTTAATTCCGGAAGGTGACCTTGGGGACAAGGAAGTTATCGAAGGGGAGGGAAAGATGAGAATCAGGCTGTGAAGGCAGCGGCAGAATTTGCAGCGGCAGAGTCAGGAGAACAATCCTTGCAGGAAAGAGGATTCCAATCTGCAGAAGGTCGGCTAGAAGAGACCTAATTCTGCCAGGTTGAGTTGCTGCCTTCAACACTGTTTCTGCCGCTTCTTTCTCTTCTTATTTCTGGACTTTCTTTCTCCTTTCCCTTGTAGAGCACTTCCTCTCTCTTCCTCTCCAGTTTCCGCAAGGACATAGCCTTCTCGGCCGACCTATAGCAGCTATTTCCCGCAAGGACTGTTCTTCCAACCTAGTGACTTTGCTGCTGTTTCCTTGCTTCTGCCTTCTGCCGCAGTTTTTCCAGCCTGGTTCTCATCAGAATCATCCAGCTCTTTCTTTCCAACGCATCTACATATTTTGATTCAAGGTAATGTGATTTTCATCATGTCATGTGGCCATTTTTATTTGTTCTTAATTAATTTTGATGGTTGACTTTACCATCTTTCCATCATATAATTTATACAGTTACGAATTAATATTTATTTGGATTTGAGGATTGTGACAATTCACTAAATGTCAGGATAAGCAGTTCGGTATTTTTTCCCTCATTTCCACTAACGCAAACACAAATCTTGTCAATATTTTTTTTTTATTTAAAATAAAATCAGGATGTAAAGTCTTGCTGCTATCGATCAAACTACATTATGTCGTGATGAAATGGATCGACAAATGCTCCATAAAGGAAAAGCAAGTGAACTTAGTTAATGAGCAATTGAATAAACTTGGAGGTGGTGGTGGCAAGAGTTGTTAAACTAAAAGTATAATTGAACCACCACTGTAAAGGAAGGAACATATACACCTTTACAACCAAAACTGCAGCTCTAATCCCCTCAATTTATAGCTTGGAAGTAGCAGAGGTGGCCCATGGTCACATACTTGTGAATGCAGAAAAGTATCCGGCCCCACACATATATAAATACAATTGAGATCAGAAGCATTCATATTTGGATACATTCATAGATATTCAAGGAGATCAGAAGAGTCATAATTTTTAAAGCAAGAAAATGAGGAGAGCATATCGCAAAATGTGGCGGGTGGTGCCGGACTGCACAAGCAAGAGAATCTTGCGAACGGAATCGATGAGAGACATAGAAGAAATACTCAAGAGTAAGCTGGCAACCATCAAGGAAGATGAGTCAGAAAGTGATGAGGTGGAGAAGAGTGCTGTAACACCAGCAATATTGGCCAGGAGTAAGAAGAGATCAGAAATAAGAAAGAAGGGGCGGTGTTTTGTGGCTCACTTGAGCTTTAAAAACCGTATGCTATTCATGACTGCTGGGTTGCAGGTTTGCCCCCAAAGATAGCTTGCTTAAATATTAATGGAGTTTTAAGCCATGCAAGCACGTATATGTATGTTGGATTCAGAATAAGTGAGCAAGCAATCAGGCAGATTGATTTCTTTTGTTTGGTCAAATTAGACAGAGTAATTGGTGTGATTTATTTGACATCTTTTATATATCGCTTTGTGTTTTATGTTTGATTTTTACAGGATGGTTATTGTGGGTGGGCGGGTGTTTAAAGAATTAGATGTAAATTGTAATAAAAATTGAAATATTTTACAGCTCACTGACATTAATGTTTCCAAATTTCAAATTTAAGTTTTATAATTTAAAAAAAAAAACATCTTCTTTTCCAGCGAAGCTATGATTGCACATTATTGGCTTTCATTGCTTCATTATTCATACGTGCCATGGCTCTCTTGGGCTATTCTCTGGTCACGGCCTCTTTTCACTCAGATGAAGAAGCAGATGACTATGAAGGAAGATTTATAGCCCTAAGGATGATCAGTTTTGGGCCCCAGGGTCCCGGGGGGAGAAGCCACGCTTTGCTCTCGATGGTCATATCGAAAATGGGCCTAAGAACTTGTCTTGGAAGGCTTTGTCCCCCGTCTTCTTCTCCCCGCTAAGATTCCATTATTTGAAGTTGAAACAGAAAGCCGGCTAGTATCATAAATATTTTTAGCATTTAAGGTAGCCTTTCCACCCATTTCGATGTATTTTATCATAACTTGTTCCTAACAAGATAAAAAGCACAGCCCTCACAAATCTACGAGATATTATTTGTAAAATGGCGCGTCGAGCCTAAGCTCAAACAGGCCTCCTCACCATGCTACCATAATTATTAAAATCGGTCGTGGGTAAAATTTTAATATCTCAAATCACATAAAAATAATAATTTACATGGATTTAAATTATATATATTGTAAATAATAAAATTTAATAAAAGATATTATCTTATATTAAAAAAATATTATATTCTCCAATAAAAAAATTTATACCACATTCGTTGTTGGCTGCCAGGGAAAGTTTGTTGGCTGCCATAGGTGGTTTTGATCAGCTGGGCTGAAAATCGTGTGGCGGGAGCTGAAGGTAGAAGGTGAAAGAAAATTGCTGTTTTATTTTATTCAAAGTAAAATGGTCAAAGTTTTTATGGTCCAGGATTAACCTGTTGCCTCCTTTCCATTCCCTCTTTTCAACCATACGGTAATTCTTTTAAAACGGTCAAGGTTTCATGGTCAAGGAAAATATAAATGGATCGTTAGAATAGCATTTTTTCATTAGAGCGCACACCTTAAAAAAAACTATATTTTTACTATTTAAAAATTAATATACTAACCGTTTAGCTCTTTCATTAGTGTTAGTTATTGGAGATGCTCTAAATGTGCTTCCAATTGTATATTAAAAAAATAATTTTTTTTTAATTTTCATATAGTAAAATTTGATATGAATTAGTAATTAATAACAAAAAAACTAAAAAGCTTGCGTCTATAAAATTATACTGAGCAATAGAAAATCTTCAATTGCCCCTCATGCATGAGTCAATATGTATACTTTCCAAACATTTTTATCTTTTATAGTAATTTGTTTTTAACTCTTAAACTTAAATCATTATTTTATATCAGCCTAAAATTTTTTATTGCAGCTCTAAAAAAATATACGAGGCTTGGTGTTTGTAGATTAATATTTTTGTTTGTTGAAAAAAAATATGCACCTGGGTATTTGTAGTTTAATTTTTTGGTTTTTTTTTTAATTAGAAAAAAAGTTTATGCTAGGTCACCTGGCAATTCAGCCAGGTCTTTCAAAATCAACCACCTGTCGGACCAGTCTAGTGACTATGCGTGTAGTGTTAGGCAAAGAAAGCACTCTGTTTTATGACATCTGGACGCAGGAGGAAGCACTTTCCTTTTCTTTCTTTTTTTTTTGTTTTTTTCAATTGTAACAAATAATAAAAAAAAAATAAGAGGACGAGTTGTTGACATGTTGTTGTCGTTTCTTAAGTGGTAAGAGAGAGTTTGTGAAAACGAAGGAAAAGGGCGGAAGATGTTATGTCAGGGGGGAATATCCTTTCGTTTCAAGTGATGGATAAGCCACGACTCAGCCGAACGATATTACCTCCACCTGCCTCCCACTCCCAACCACACATTCTCTCTTTTATCCTCTCCTCTCCTGTGTCTCCCTGGCTCTCTCTCTCACTGTCATTTACATACACGCGACTGGAATAATCAACCATTGTTGTATTTCATTCCTCTCTCCTTCTCTCATTCTTAATCCTTCTATTTCTCCTCTTGCAATAACAACACAAGGTATAATAGTATTCAAGACAAATAATATTGGAGTTACAACGTGGTCCGGCCCTCATCCTTTCTACTTTTTAATTTCCGAACACAAACGCAGATTTTTCCCCCCTTAAATTTGACTACCTCAGTCTATGTTTGTGTCAGATACTAGGCTGAATATTTCTAAAGGAGATGACGATATTCAAGATCAAGCAGAAAATAGACCGCACCTCACTTCCACCAACAACCACTGCATCAAGAAGAAGAAGAAGAATAAGTTTATGGTGACCAATAAGAAGAAGAAGAAGAAGAAGAAAGATGTTTCTTTCAGAGAAAGTTACAGTACTAGTGATCATCGATCATCCGGTGGTGCTGGTGGTGGTGGTGGTGGAAACATTGATTTCAACAAGCCAACCAAAGTGCTCTTCTTTCCATTTAATAACCCCAACAAATTTCTCTATAAAAAAAGCTCCCCTTTTTCTCCATCTTCTTCTTCTTCAAGTACTGCCGCTGTTTCTGGTAATGCTTGTTTTCCAGGTAAGATTAGTAGACCTATTTTCTTTTGTTTTAAGCAGCCCCCTACTTTGGAATCTTCTTCAACATCAGCCACCCTCCAGTCTCAAACAAGCGACCCCAATAATCCTAACTTCACTTTCGACCAGTTGAAATCTTTGATTGAACACAATGATTTCTTTTCCAAACAATGCAACCCCCACTCTTTATAACATACTTCTACTTTCTGATTCCACCTACCTCATCATTTTATGTTCATCCATCTTGTCACCCAACACCACCACCACTACTGTTACTACTACTGTTTTCATCCTCTTTACCTGCTAGCTTCTAAAAGACTGCAGATTGATCATATGGGTCCACCTCTTTTGTGACACTCTTTTAAAAGCTTTGCTCTTTGATTTCATTCACTGGCAATTCTGCTGTGCCTTAAGAATATATATTAATCTCCTTTCTTATTCTTGAGTTTTCCCTCAAAGGTCCAGAGTATACTCTGCTTGCCATCAACTAGAACAAATTACTATTGCTGAACTCGGTCTTGTCTGCTTCTTGCTGCTATGTTAACTGTTTACCTCTTGGATGGAGAATTGGAGTTGGAAGCAGCTCTATGATATAATATTAAGGTACTATCTAGAGTACACACACACACACACACACATATATATATATAGAGAGAGAGAGAGACAAAACTATATATTGGGAATCTTACACAATTCAATATCAATTGTTTCTCAGGATACAAATTTCAGGCACAATTATTGGTGAAGGCTAGGGAGCTTCAGAAGGATATTGATACTTAGAGGGCGTGGCTTAGAGCATTCTGGTCCTCTGCAATACTGGAAGAGCTTTCCAACATCTTTATTTTTTTTTTTTTTTCAATCTCTTTATATACAGTGGCTGAGTCAAGTAGTTTGAGTATTGCTTCTTGCTTTTTACAGCACAGTTCCATGATCACTCCTGATCAATGCCTTTGAATTGTTAGGTTGAATGAGTGTTAAGGTCTTTGTACGAGCGATGGAATTTTTGACATGTTGAAATCATTGATTGAGAAGAACGATTTTTATTCCAAAGGATGCATTATTTTCTAATGTATAGACATGATATTTTTCTTATTTCTTTAAACACAACCGCTAAGTCAAGTAGTTTGAGGGTTATTCTTGTTTCTGTACTGACAGCGCAGTACCCCCGATAAGTCCATCTTTGCCATGCATGTGCTTTTAGGTGCATCAGTGTTGAAGGTTTTTAGTATGATTGATGAACTTGAACATGAGTACGACTTTGCTATGTGCTTTTAGGTATGACTCTTAGGTTCATCTACTGTTTATTTGGATGTAGATTTCATGTACGATCATATGCATAGACTAGGTAAATTCAGAAGGATTCAAGCACATGGTAGATATGGAAAGAGTAATTGTGCTTCTCTTGGATTGTAGATTCTTGGTTTCTGTACTTAGATGTAATGCCGAAACTGCTTTTGTATATATCCTGATTGGTTACAGTAACGTGTGCAACTGGCAGCTCTTTTATCCAAGGTAACGAGTTTCTTTCTCGATGACGTTCAGCATGAAAGTTGCTGGCTAGCTACCTATACTTGAGCTTAAATACAAGCGGAAACGAGTAGCGAGGGCCGTGTCCTTAAATGATCACATCCTCTTTAAGAATCAACATAAAGACGGAAAAATTTACAGGTAAGGTAGTCAATAGATGTGGTCTTAATGCATCAATAGATTGTGGAATGTAGCTAATTCCTTTTAATATTCTGGATTTTGGCATATTTTATGCAATAATATTTATATTAATGAGCTATTTAGATAAGTCAGCATTTTTCTTCAGATGGATTAATTGTTTCCAATGCCTGAGGCTTTCGCGATTCTCTGCTTGTATTCTTGGTCTTCTCAGGGGAGCTACCATCAAGAATCTAGTGAGGGGGGAATTCAGTAGGATTTAAGCATATGGAAGAAACGGCAAGAGTAATTTGCTTCATCTGAATTGTAAATTTTTGTTTCAAATGGATTTTGGTGCGTTCTTGTGTGGTAAATTATGTTCCCCTCAATGTCTTCTGAATCTAGTAAAGCTTGTTTAGTAGTTTGAATGATACTTGATTGATGATGTTCTAAAAATTCAATATAGTTGTAAATAAAGGTTTTTTTTTAGTGTTTGAATAGTGAGTAATTACGCATTCACTTCAATATTCTCTTTTTCAAAGTTCACGAAGTTGATGGTTAAAGATAAAAGACCTGACATTTGCAAAATAATCTCTTTTTCATGAGGTTTGGGAACCCTCTAGTGATAAAGTCAATGACTTTTAATAAGAGATTGTAATAAATAAGAGAATAAATTTTTGATTCTAAATACAATTAAGAGTGTTTATTCTTAGTTGTATATGATAAATGCTTTGAAAATAAAAGCATGAATATATTAGAGAATAGAAAAGGTGTGAATATTTTACGTGGGTAGTTCAAATGGTATATATAATCTTTGAACCTTGTTATATTGTTTGAATGAAGCATCATTTTCTTCTTATAACATTAATGAGAGATAAATATCTCTTGCACAATATATTAATTAGGGATAGACATCCCTTACGCAATATTTATATTAATGAAAATATGATAGGCTATTTGAAGACTTTTATGCATTTAAGGATATAAGAAAATAATTGTTCTTAACTTTTTATATTTTATTTTAAAATATATAAGAATAACCAAATAAATTCTTGTGACCCAACATGAGACTTAAAAAGATTATCAACTTCATATGTAAAACCCTAGGTAAATCCATAAGGATTATGAAGTAAATAGTATGTTAAGCAAGTAAATTCATGAGTATTTACACTAAGAGGAAGATAATAGATTTTGGGAATTTGAAATAAAATGCTTATGTGTTAAGTTAAAAATGTAAATATGAAAAATGATTGAAAAATAAAAAAGTACAGAAACACAAATAAAAACTAAATGAAAGTAACATATCAGGAAAAAAAATGTTGTTGTATAAAGTTTAATGACTTTTAATATTGTCCTGGTGAAATCTGGTATAAATAAGTATTGAGATCCAAGGAATATTAACTAGAAAACATAAAAGGTATAAAGAAAAAAATGTAGTGGGAATTCACAAATTATATATATAACTATTAAAGAAGAAGAAATGGAAAGAAAAATCTTGATTTTTCTTAGCTTGATTAGAGAGAAAACTTGAGGGAAATCAAGGATTAAGAGAAAACTTATGAGACTTTTTTAATTTAAACACTTAAACACTAGAATTAAAAGAGGCTGGTAAGAGATTCAAGGAAGTAAAGAAAGAACAAGAAAGTTTGAGGAATTTTTATTTGGTTAGCATTTGGAGTTTGTATTATTGTTTGGTAAGTAGTACTACACTTAAATTATCAAGTTTGATGGAAGTTTAAACCAATTTTGAAACAATTTTTGTGTTATTGTGAATTGGGGTTATTCATTTAAAAATTCAGGTTTATGTTAGATTAGTTGTTAAAAGTGTTAATACATGTGAAAAAGATTATTATGAATGTAAAAGTTGACATTCTAAAAAAGAAAACATAGAGAAGAAATTAAGGGAGTGGTCGGCCAAGTATAGAAACAAAAGGAGGGAGGAATTCTTATTTTGTTGTATATGTGTAAAAATTATAAGAAGTTAAAGTACAGTGTTATATATTTATATGTAAGAATTAAATTATATTATCAACTGTTGGTTGAAAAGAATTAAATTATATTAGCAACTTTGCTTAGCACAATAGAATTTTGTGAGTTATAGTGTTGGAATGAATTGTTAGCGATGAGGAATAGAATTTTGTGAGTTATAGTGTTGAAATGAATTGGTAGCGATGAGGAATAAATTAGTGCACTTTGTTTACATGATATATGTAATGAATGATTTTAAACTTAAAATTATGATAGAAAAGTATTAGAAAGGAAAACGAAAGAAGAAAGGCTATGGTCGATTATGAAAACTATCAAGAACCAAAAATGGTTAAGTTGTTTTGAGAAACGACTAGATCGATTTGAGAAACAGGCGAACCGTTTCTCAAAACAGTTAGACCTTTTTGGCCATTGTCTAGTTTTGGCTTGATTTTGTGTTGTGATCTTTTCTTAGATTTTTTTTGTTCTTTTGGATTTGTTTAAGGGAGATGAAAATTGTTTGATTGAATTTAACATAATATATATGATGAGAAATTAAAATTAATACAATGTATCTTCTAGTACATGTGAGATTGCAGATATCATACAACAATAAGGGACATCTAGCAGAGCACAAGCTCCATGTTGGTGTTAGACACCTCTAAAACAATTAATTAATTATTTTAATTTAAGTATGTAATTGAAATTCCATTTGATTTATATCTTGAGATATCAAATAATGTGCTAAGCTAGATGCTCTACTTTAAGGATTAGCACCCAATTTGAGTAAGTGTTATGGTTTAGAGATTAACATCCGATTTAGTCATGTTGAGTTAGATGCCCTGGTTAAGGGACTAATGCCCGGTTTGGGCGTGTTGAGCTAAGTGCTCTAGTTGAGGGACTAGCACCCTGTTTGGGGCAATGAGATTAGTTACTTTGGATTATGGTTTATTCCTGGTGTCATAACTCATTTCTAGCTTATTCCTCAAATTTACTCTTTTTTTTTCAAAAATAAAATAAAGGCTAGGAACATGAAAAAAGCAGGTTGAGGAGGATTTCAAACATATAAGAAAATCAAGCTGCAATTTTGGATGAACTTCAAAGCCTAATTATACCCCATTATACCCATGACTGAAGAAACAAAGTAGATTCAAGATCAAATAGAATGATTATTTGATGAATCTGTATAAAAATTAAGTCCAAAAACATAATTAAATTTTTAATAGGCCAATTTGATTTAATCATGAGCCAAAATGAAGTTTAATTACGTTTTAAGAATTGATTTGGGTTCAATTAAAGGATTTAATTAGGTGCAAGGACTAATTATACTTTAAAAATGGTCAAATTAATTTTATTAGGGGCTTAAGTGGTGAAACATTAAGTTTGGAAGCCCAATTTAAGCTTAATTGAGAAGATTGTAATTTTAAGAGACCAAATTTAATTTTTGTCAAGTCAATTAATTGAAATCAGGGGAAAATTGCAAGCCAATTAAAGTTTTGGGGTCAATTAGGGGTTAAATTGAAGAAATTCGCAGCCAAGGATAAATTTAAAAAAGGAGACAAACTATGAGGACCCAATTGATTAAAATCAGAGGTGAAATTGAAGAAAATTGAAAGTTTAATGGTCAATCGAGGGTCAAATTACATAAATCTAAGATCAATGACCAAACTGAAAAATATGTTGCAATTAGAGGCTGATTTTGAAATTCAGCAGAGGCAAAATTGCATTAAATTAGAAGTTTGAAGAAAATTGAAAGTTTAATGGTCAATCGAAGGTCAAATTGCATAAATCCAAAACTAAGGACCAAACTGAAAAATACGTTGTAATTAGAGGCTGATTTTGAAATTCAACATGGGCAAAATTACATTAAATCAGAAGTTTAAAGTCAACTAGGGGTAAAATTAAAGAAATCAAAAGTCAAAGAACCAAATTGAACTTTGACCAAAATCCCTAATATAAGGTTAAAACAACGCCATTTTTTATATATAAAAAAAAACCAAATGACATGTCGTCTGGTTACTGCTCATTGTCTTCTTCTTTTTTTTTTTGTCCGGAAACGTTGTCTATGTGGCTACTTTTCAAGGGCATTTAATGCTTCATATCTCCATTAAATGTGACAACACTTGAACCAAAATGATTACCTAACATTTCTCTACAACCTAATATGGTCCGTTTAAGCTAGGTCGCGGCGCTGACCTAAAAAGGTCAACTCAAAAGTCTTTAACTATCGAATTTGATAGTTCATGGTGCCTGTTTTGAACCAAATATTGAGATCTTTTTCAGCCGAATCAAGGGTCAGAATTTTTCCCTAATGAAGACAAGATTGTCTTCTTCCATCCTCTATAAATAAGGGTGAATTTCATGGCCTAAGCATCAAGAAAATCAGGTCTAAAGTTGGCCGAGATAAGCCCCCCTCAGTTTTTGTCTTCCCAAGACAATTTTTTCTCTTCTTTCTTCTCTCCCCACTGTTCCAGCCACCACCAGTTTGTCTGCCACCATCTCCACCACACATTGCCAGAGCAACCACCAGCCACCCACCCCCGCGTCCAAGATAGTCACCGTGAACTCCTCTCTCTCCTCTACAAGTTTCTTCTCCCTCCTCCCATATCTAACGTTAACCACCATTTTTTCCACTAACACCTCTTGAGCCCCTAGTCGGATCTCCTCATCACAGTGACGACCACCATGCTAGGTTGCTCTTCTATCCTTCTCCTTCCTCTTCTCCTTCCCCCGTCTTCATCACTGTGAATTCGTTCTGCATACAGGTGCAAAATAATTAACTCATGCGTTGGACCGAACCAGTTTTGGCCCAGCCCAGATGGTTGGGCTGGGTCAAACCGCTAAAAAAAAAAGAAGAAGTCTCTCGCTAGTTTGCCCAACCTAATTGGGTCCAGCCTAGTTTGTTGGGCTGGACCCAACCCATATAATAATAATAATAATAATAATATATTATATTATATATTAAAAAATAAAAAAAATTCAAAAATCCTTTTAAAAAAATATGATTTTCTCACATGTTTTCCTATCAATTTTGTATAATATCAGATTGTATATTTACACTGTAAAATACAGAACGGATATTAAATACCTGGTTTTCTTCGAAATATTTCTAAAAAAATCTCAAAACTTTTAAACTAATTTTCCTTTTCAAAAAAAAAAATTATGCATATGGTCAAATCCTAAAAAGTTTTCTAAGCATATTTTCATAAAAAAATAAAAAGTTGCATCTTTCTCATGTTTTTTTTAAAGCAAAAAAAAAAATATCGTAACTAGTTTATGATTATCCTTTAGGATTTGATCAAAATGTCAAAAACTCTTTATCAATCATTTTTTTAGGGTTTAGATGTTGACTTTAATATCTATGGGATGTAAAACTACACAATAGAGTACACCCTTGGGTATTAAAGATATAAGATGCAAAATAAATACGATACTAAAATTTAAACTTTATAATGGTAAGGGTTAAACCCGATGAGGTAGAGACTCTCTCATAAAAAAAAGTCTGCTATCCACTTTAGAAAAAGATCAACAAATAGAAACCTGATCTAGAAAAACAATTAAACAAAAATACAACTTACTTTAGGTATGGTGCATTGGAGGTAATGTGTCTTCTCATTGCATAACCAATCTTTTATTCAGACTCTCGCAGACCATAGGGTTTTTAATAACCATAATATTAGTTGGCAACTTTAAAATTTTAATTAAAATTTTAAATTCAAAAACTTTTTTCTTCCCAATAATACCTCTCGGGAGACATAAAAGCTCTCGGGAGACATAAAAGCTCGCCAACACCTGACATCGCCCCGCACACCCAGCTTTAGGCTAAAAGAAAAGTTTATCATGATAATAAGTCAGATGTGCGAGGGAGAACTAAAATCATTAGTAACTTAGAACTGTGAACTTAATCATGATATTTTTTTAGTTAAGTTGAATTAAAAAAAAATCACTTAATGCATTTTATGCATTAAGTCAGAGGTTGACTTAGTTAAGTTGAATTAAAAAAAAATTCACTTAATGCATTTTATGCATCATGATATTTTTTAGTATGCTTAGTTTTGTGAGGAATAATTTTTCAAGATCTCGCAACAGTACGTTGGCCCTTAGTTCATTAAGAATTTTATTTTTGTATAAAACTTGTAATGTAATTAGTTATTAGGTCGTTTTGAAATGTAAATATATTTTAAAATGTTATATTTTGGAATTGTACTAGAATGTTATAAGTTATCTTGAATGATGTAAGTTAATTAAGTTGAAAACTTGGATGATTTAATTTATATTTTGCCATATGTTTACTTTAAATTTTTAAATATAATATGCCATGTATTGATTTTCCATAAAAATGTAAGGCTTTAAGTATATTCAAATGCATAAATTTTGGGTATATGTTTTAATTATATTATGATTATTTTTAAATAATATTGAGTGTGTTTAATTTTTAAAGAGGCAGGTATGATTTATCTATGATTTTTTTTAATTTTATATATATTAGATTTGGTTTTATTTTTATTTTTATATAAGATTTTTCATATGTGCAACCTTATATTATTGTTTTTTAATTATTATTCAATAAATTTTATATGTCTGTTGATTTTTATTACAAATTTTATATATTTTTCTATTACAAATTTATTTTGATAAAAGAATTCATTAAACTTAATCAGATAAATTACCCATATTGTGATACTAGATATTTTGATCTTTATTTTTCTCTTGGTTTTCTAAAAAAAAAATTATTGTTAATGAATTATTTTTTTCATTACTTTACACAATGGTTATTAATTTGTTTAATTAAATGAGTGTATATGTTTTTCGATTTATATTTAAGAGTTTTTTTATTGTAAAAAAACACGTTGAATAATTATGTATATTCATTTTTTTTAATCATGTTTTAATGTTTAAGATTTGATACTTATTCTTATATTTGTTTTTACTTGAGTCTTTTATGAAATTTTTATTTTTTTTAGTTTCACTATTTAATCCAAGCTTATAGTGTATTGTTTTTTTTTTGTCTTTGTTTTTTTTTATCCTTTTATTAATATTTTCATTCTTTTCAATTTAACTCTAAGATTTAAAATTTATTGTTGCCTTTTGATTTTTTTTTATTGTAATTTTAACACTCATTATTTTTATTGTATTTTTAATTTATGATTTTTTATGTTTTTTTTGTGATTTTAACCTTCATGATTTTTCCATGTATAATGTTGTCAGTTTTATAACTCAGGTCATAGTTTAAAAAAATTAATAGTAATTGATTTTTTTATTTTTATTTTTCTTTCTATATAATTATCCTATTCTTATTTAATTTTTAATTTGTTAACAAATAAGATCATTGAGAAATTTTAAAAATATTATAAAGATATATTTCTATAATATTAGAAAGCGTTCATATTTTGTATTGAATTGTTTTTTATCATTATTTATTATTAATATCATTATTTTTTAATAATATTATTAAATTAATCGAGTTTATAAATTTATTTGAGTCAATTACCTGAATATTTTTATTTTAAACAAAAAAAATTACTTCTTTTTATATTTTTATACCAAAAAAATGGCCACCTAATATATATATATATTAAGGAAAGAGAGATGTTGGGTTGGGCTGGAAGAGCCCAAAATGAGAAGTGGTGAAGAAAGGCTGGGCCCAAAAGTCAATAAACAGCTATAAGGTTCATTCTTGTACGCGTTAGCGTTTGGAGTCTTTGGACCCTTTACTGGCTGCTCCCTCTGCTCTGCTGCATCTTTTTTCCTCCTCTCTCTTTCCTCCTCCTCATTTCCATTGCTCTCTCTCTGCCTGTCGCTCGCTGCAGTTTGTATATTTGTTTTGAAATTAGGGTTTATTATTGGAGATGGAGATAAAAGACTTTTGTTTTGGAGCCGATAGCACTCCTCCATTGTCTGTCATCGCAGCCGCCAAGGTTGCGTCTCTCACTCTTCCTCCTCCCTCCACTGTTACAAATGCTTCTGCTTCTGCTTCTCTTCCTACTTTCCTCTTCTCTAATGGGTACCCTTCTCTTTTTTCCATCTTTTCTAAATTTTTTATTCTTTTCTAATTTTTTTCCTTTAATAAATGTTATATATATATAGGGCTTAGCTCTGTTTCTGTTCACCTGACATTCTCAACTTCTCATGTATGTATGCATGTATGGTAGGCTGAAATTGCAAGGAACCTATGTGCTTCTCCGATACATTGGCCGCGTTGCCAATCTATATGGTCAGGACCCATTTGAATCTAGCCAGGTTTTTCATTCTCTTCCCCACTCTTGCTTTTTCTTATCTAGTTTTGCTTCTTAAAGTTTTCACAACGAAGTTTGCCTTTCTATTTTTCAGATTGATCAGTGGCTCGAATACACCCCTGTCTTGTCTGTAGGCTCTGAATTCGAGAATGCCTGCAACTATATTGACAATTATCTGCAAACTCGTACTTTTCTTGTGGGCTACTGTTTGTCTATTGCAGACATTGCGATCTGGTCCGGTCTTGCAGGTAAAGCTTCCGATTCCTTTCTATTGTTTACTTTACTGCATTTATTCACTAGTGGGTGTCAAATTTCAACGAAAAGAAAATCCCTTAATTGTTGGCCTTATTATTATTGTTTTATTGTTTAGGGTTTAACAATCTCGTTGTTGAGCTGAATTTTTGACCTGGTCTGTTATTACCGATTGATTTTTATTACTGCATTTATGCTTAGAGTCCCAGAATATTAAAATAAAGGGCTTGGCTGCTATTTTTCTTGATTGCATGACTTTCCATCAACTACAGCATTTCATTTAGCAAAATAGACTGGTAGTATTATGTGCATTGAGAGATTGTTCCTATCTATTTCATTTTGTTTTTAAAGCATTCATTTTTTTCTTCTTAAATCCTTCTCGATATGCATATGACATGTCATGCTTTGCAGGAACTGGGCTGAGATGGGAGAGTTGTAGGAAGTCTAAGAAGTTCCCAAACATAGTACGCTGGTTCAATTCAATGTTTGATGAGTATAGCGAAGCTTTGAATGAAGTCATGTCAACATATGTTGGCAAAAAGGGCTTAGTAAAGCCTGCAGCAGCTAAACCAAAAGGGCAACAGGTTGTCAGTGGGGATAACCCAGAAAAGGGAAAAGCAAGCAGCAAACCTTCATCTGAAGTAGATCTTCCAGAAGCTGAAATTGGAAAGGTGTGTCTGCGATTTGCTCCTGAACCTAGTGGCTATCTTCACATTGGGCACTCAAAAGCGGCTCTACTCAACCAGTATTTTGCTCAAAGGTACAAAGGTCGAATGATAGTTCGCTTCGATGATACAAATCCATCAAAGGAAAGCAATGAATTTGTTGACAATCTTTTAAAAGATATCGAGACATTGGGTATCAAATATGAAACCATCACACATACATCTGATTACTTTCCCCAGCTGATGGAAATGGCTGAAAATTTGATCCGCCAGGGTAAAGCTTATGTTGACGATACACCACGCGAGCAAATGCAGAAAGAAAGAATGGATGGCATTGAATCAAAATGTAGGAGCAACAGTGTAGTGGAGAATCTGAAACTGTGGAAGGAAATGATTGCAGGATCAGAGAGAGGATTACAGTGCTGTGTCCGAGGGAAGTTAGACATGCAAGACCCAAACAAGTCTCTTCGAGATCCAGTCTACTATCGTTGCAATCCTGTTCCTCACCATCGGATTGGGTCCAAATACAAGATATACCCAACATATGATTTTGCATGTCCATTTGTTGATTCAGTAGAAGGTATAACTCATGCACTCCGATCGAGCGAGTATCATGATCGAAATGCTCAATATGATAGGATTCAAGCAGATATGGGACTGCGAAAGGTTCACCTTTATGAATTTAGCCGGTTGAATATGGTCTACACAATTCTCAGCAAGCGTCATCTTCGTTGGTTCGTTGAAAATGGAAAGGTGGATGGATGGGATGATGCTCGATTTCCAACTGTACAGGGAATTGTTCGCAGAGGTTTGAAAGTAGAGGCATTGGTGCAATTCATCCTTGAACAGGTAAGCTAACATGCATCCATGTCTTTACTTCTTTCTATTCTGATGTTAATTGGATAGTCCATATGAGATGCTGTATACAGATTTGATGAAAAACTTACATTCTACTCGAAGAATATACAGTGAAAACATGCTTGAGGACCTTGAAGAACTTTGTGTTGTTCCCGTAACATGTGAATTCTTTCCTTCTTTTCCCAATTATACCAAAGAACTTAATTTCATTCATGTGACATTTGTTTGAATTCTTTGGTTAAAAGGCAGCTTAGGATGGCAAGTTCAGGTTCATCACTTTGTGCATCACAATATTTCTTATTTACTTCTACATATGCAAGCATATGTCCATTGATTTATACTCTTAGGTTATTTTGTGCATTCAGCCTTTATCTTCTTAAAAGTTTTAATTCTAATTCTAATTCTATTTCGTTTCAGGGGGCATCCAAAAATCTTAATCTCATGGAATGGGACAAACTCTGGACAATTAATAAGAAGATTATCGATCCTGTGTGTCCCAGGCATACTGCTGTCATTGAAGAACATAGGGTGCCATTAACCTTGACTGATGGTCCCAAGCAACCATTTGTTCGAATCATTCCAAGGCACAAGAAACATGAGGGTGCTGGAGAGAAGGCCACAACATACACAAATAGGATATGGATAGACCATGCAGATGCAGAGTTGATCTCTGTAAATGAAGAAATAACCTTAATGGATTGGGGAAATGCCATAGTGAAGGAAATTGAGAAGGACCAGAATGGAAACGTCACACGCTTGAGTGGGGTCTTGCATCTCGAAGGATCTGTCAAGACCACAAAGTTGAAGCTCACCTGGCTACCAGATACAAGTGAATTAGTTAACCTCACTCTTGTGGACTTTGACTATCTAATCACAAAGAAAAAGGTAATTCTTCATTTATGGACTTTGGAAGTTTTTGTTTTGTTCCTTTTTGAATACAATTGTGTGTCTGTTTAAAACTTGTCTACTTTGAGAACCTTAGTTGTTGAGGCTGGGTGGTTTTTTATTCTCTGCTTTCTATTGATTTCTGAGTGAGTTTGTTCTTTTTTTATCCTCCTAACTTTTTTGGCCACTGAAATACTGTACTTCTAATGGCTAATTATATTTTTCCCTATAGATGGGGTGATCATTTCATAAGCCTTGAGTTATTTTTTCTCATGTCACTGTAGTTTTGACTGAATGACTTCTCGATGTGTACTTGGGATCAAATTCTTTTTCAAACCAGCTTGGAGAATGTTGACCATCTACTTTTCAAATTTATTTTACAGTTTTTCGTAAAAACTTTTTGGCATTATTGTTTATTTGAGCTGTTTTTTTCTCTAATTGTCTGAATGTAGAGTTTCAGTGGTTGATTTATTCCAGTACCTATAATGCATTTAAAATGTCAAGTTTTGAAAGTGGCCTTGTAGTGTTTTAACCTTTATGGGCGTGTGTGAAAAGAGAGTAGAATGAATACATAAGAAACTTTGAAATGGGTAACTCCATTTGATGCATCTATTTAATTGAACATTTTGTTTATGGTTGAATGTACAAGTGGCACACAAAATGAATACAATGGGGGATAGACCCTTGTAATGGACTCTTTCACATTGGAATCAGTTTATATTCAATCTAAATTAGACATTATAGTTGTGTGGGGGGCTTTTGGTGGTGATGAAGCTGGGTAGGAATAGATGGTAAAAGAATCTAGTTAGACATTATAGTTGTGTGGCATGATGTTTTGCATAATACATTATACTTGTCATAGATTTTGAGAGCAGAATCGTAACCATACTGAGTGGCTGCTATGTAAAATTTTAATTGCTGTTGGCGCTTGTATTTGTTGATGCAGCTGGAGGAGGGAGAAAGTTTCCAAGATGTGCTTAACCCATTTACCAAGAAGGAGACTGCAGCTCTTGGGGATTCAAACATGCGAAATTTGAAGCGTGGAGAGATATTGCAGTTGGAGAGGAAGGGCTACTTTAGATGTGATGTTCCTTTTGTCAGACCTTCGAAGCCCATAGTTCTGTTTGCAATTCCAGATGGCCGACAAGCAACCTCATTGAAGTAGACCTTCATATTTGATTACTCTCTGGTGTTTTGGAGTTGAACATTTTTCCTAAAACTATGTAAGATGAGATTTGGAGTCTGACTCTCTTCCTTTTACATACAAACATGAATTTGTTCTGTGGTTTTTGATGTGATACTTCACTAATTTACCTTGCTATAGATGTTGTACGAATTGAATGGTGCCTTTTCAACCAGTTAATGTGGTTTTGGTAAATTTCCAAGTTTCAGATAAAGATGTTCTTGTTGAATCCAGTAGCAGTATAGATCCTGATGGGATTTGGCTTTTTTAACTAGGTGAATGTGGCTATGATAAACTACATTTTCCTGTGGTTCCTCGTATTGAATTTAGCTTCCTTGGTCATTTTAATTGTTCCTCGTATACAGATGCGATTAGGTCTCTAATGAGCACCAACTTTCCAGACTTGAAAGTTTTAGTTCTTGATTCCTTGCCCTGGGGATCGAGTAAAACCAGCGACAACATGGATTGTGCCCTCTTTCCTTGCGTGAAATTGGAACTTTATGATAGCATTGATCAAGTGACAAGCATTTGTATAGTGGGTTCTAATTAAGTCACAATTATTATTGCCTTGATTGTCTGTCCTGTTATGCCAAAATTACCCACTTTGGCGTGATGATGGCTATCACATGTGCAACTTCTTTTCTTGAATAAGATGAGTACACCTACCACAATCACCTCTTGTTGTCATTTTCAGGTAAGATAAACAAGACAAGACACTTACTAGTGCATTGAAAGATGATGAGATGAGACAGGAAGGTTTTTCTTATGGATTAAGCCATTGCATTAACTCGGGGAGTTCTGTTAATCCATGATTAATTGTACTTTTAGAAGCAGCACGCAAGAGTGCCATGAACATGGAAGGAGAGGATGGTCCAAATTTTTTTTTCCCGACTAGAACTTGAACTCTGTGCATTGCTAAATAATAATATAAAAAGAATTAGGTGAAATTCATGATTTGTTAATAAATGGACCATTCAATTGTTGTTTCTGATTGTCATCAACATTTTGTATTAGTTACGCATTATCATGATCTGTATGGTAACGAGTGATTATTTTATATTGGGTAAATGTAAAGCGAATGGTGGGATTTAATTAAAAATAGTAAGCCATTACCCACCCCAACTACTTGATTGTGTTTTGACTTTCTCAAGCAAGGGCTGGTTCCTTTTCCCTTCCCTGCTTATGGCATGTCCTCAGCGCACATCCACATGTAGATGGCTAATGTGATGACAAAACACATTTATTAGAAGGGTAATGTGAGGAGGAGGTGAAGATGGAGAGAACTTGTTTTTCAAACATATAATCGTGTGTTCTTACGGCATCTATCCAGTCTAGAACACTAATAAAAAGACAAGTCTTCAAACTTGATGGAACTATTCTCGAAATGTAAGCACTGGACAAACAAAATCAAGTGATTGAAATATTGTCAAGTGAATTGGTGGGTTAGCTGGCTAAGGCATTGAGGTGGAAAGTCTTCCTCCGTAAACTGACTTCATAAAACATGCTGCTTGTCTAATCTAATACATTTCATACATCTATCTGAGAAATACATATAGTCTCTGTCAAGCATGGTTTTATTTTATATATATATAATTGGCTAAAACAACAAATTGATGCTTTGATATTTTATTCAGTGGAAGAACGGTCTGTAGAAGATTACATGTCTATTAATCATTTAATCTCCTAGATGATCCATCAAACACAAATTTCTCCCTTTAAAAAACTGTTACAGGAAGAATAACAATAAAAAAAACACCAGCTAGGCACAGCTGTAAGATTTATTAATTTATAATCAAAACCTAGCGTAAGTACTTGTGTTTTTATACAGTCAACCAATCATCTACTTCTTAGGTGCAAACCTGGACTTGATCTTTCGGACCTCCTTGGTACCAACCTGGAAAGCCTTGGTCAAGACATGGTCAGGCACGGGTGGTTGGGCTGCAAACAATGTGGCTGCAATTGACTGAGTTCCTGGCAACTGGCTATTGAATGCAGCAATCACTGCAGCTGAGACTTGACCGTTGTTCTTCTGGAAATGAACCAAGCCTTTGGGGAAGACAAATGTCTCGCCCACCTTGATGGTCTTTGATATCAAAACGTTAGCAGTGGTAATGAACCCCACGTCCAGTTGGCCTTCAAGGACAAAGACCATCTCAGTGGCACGTGGATGTGTGTGGGGTGGATTTAAGCCACCAGGGGCGTAGTCAATGCGGGACATGGATACCCCCAAGGTGTTGAGTCCTGGGATCTTTTGAACATTGGCAGCAGTGACCAAGGAGCCGAATGTATTGTTGGTGAGACCTGGTTTAGCCAAACCGGCAAAGAAGAAGTCCTCTGCCGATATGTTTTCCTTGCAGGTGAATCCATTCACCTTCACACCTGTTTAATTATATAAGCATCTCATGTCACAAATTATCAAACTAGTAACATTAGCACATAAGCAAGAAAATGTATTGAAAATAAAACAGAATCAAAGACAAAAAGGTGAGATCCAAGAAAGATGAAGAAATTGTGTTGGGAAGGAACAGAGGAAAAGGCTGGACAAGTCAACTCTCCTACCCGATACCAATCATGTATATAATTAACTAAGATCAAAAGGAAATTAAAAACAATAGTGGAAGAAGAAATACCAGAAGAAAGATCAGCAACGCAAACATCTTGAAGCAGGTCAGGATCAGCAGAAACGGTGGCCACTAGTACCAAACCAAGAGTCATATGAAGAAGGGAGAGGTAGGCCACCTTATTAGCTGCCATGGCTGCTGCTGCAGATGCTAAGCGCTAGCTTTCTAGGTTCCTAGGTTCCTAGGTTCTGGCGAAAACTATTAAAGGAAAACAACTAGTTTTTTTTTTTTTTGGTTGAAAAAACAACTAGTTAATATAAGAGAAAAGGAGGGAGGGTGTCTGAATTAGGGAAAAGATGGATGAATAGGAGAGAAAGGTGGACAAATGTATTTAGAGTGGCTGCTGCATGATTGGTAGGTACCAAAGCTGCCTTAAATATTCCATTCGGTAAAGATGTGGTGCCATATATTTTTATATTGAATATAATTTCAAAACTTACTTATTATTCATTTTAAATTGTAATAAAAAATTGATTTTGAGAGGAAAAAAACCCTATAATTTATAGTATTTTTTAAACATAGTTAATTACAACCGCAAAAACTAGCTAAACATACACCGAAAACACGGCAATGAATATTGTAGTTGTATTAAAACTAGTTGATAATTACTGGGCCATCGTCATCTCTCCTGCCCCTACAGTTTGCGTGTGCTTCCATATTTCTTGGGTCAATTTTTCAACGTTCATGTATGGACTCGGTCTCTTATATTATTTTTTATGGAGATATTTATTTCAATTGATGTATAAATTGGTCCAAAGATGTTTCTTTACCACGGGAAAAAAATCACATTAAAATGTGGTATGATGTAGCCAAGGTGATGGAAACTCAAGAAAAAGAAAAGAAATATTTTTCAGAAAAATTCGTGAAATGTATTTGATATTTTATTAATATAACCTTAATTCCTAGCCTAATCTACTTGCTGGAAAATAAAGAAAAAAGATATCCTAATATAACCTAATGATAGTCACATCGAACAATAACTCAGAACCCAAGTTAGGATCAAATCTGTCTAGTTTGAGTTGTTGTCCTCAGCAATGTTTTTACATTACACCAATGATAAATTTATTTTTAACGAGTTCGAGTACTTATGGGCCTCTCTTCGGCCCCTTTTCCTTCAATCTTGGACCATTTCCCCTTTTATTCGTACTCATAAGCCCCACCTCAACCCTCCTCCCTTTAATATTTGGGCCATCAACCCTTTTATCTGTACTTTTAGGCTTCCCTTCGACCTACACTCCTTTAATCTTAGGGCAACTTTTCCCTTTATCCGCTCCTATAGGCCTAACGTAGGTCCATTTACCTTCCTCGTTTCCTTATGGCCCTATCTTCGGCTCTGGCCCTTAAAATTAGGTCCATTTTGATGTAATGTCGGCCTCTTGTTGGCCCAATTACCTTCAATCTTACGGGCCTATTTTCTGGCCCACGTTCCTTTAATCTTTGGGCAACTCATCGGCCCATTTACCTTTAGTATAACGGGCCTCTTTTAGCCCGATTTCTGTCAATCTTATGGGTCTCTTTTCGGCCTAATTTACTTTAATATGGAGGGCCTCCATTCAGCCCAATTAGCTTATCTTACGGATCTAATTGCGGCCCAAACATTTAATCTTTCTGGCCTACCTTCGGCTCAATTTCCTTTAATAGTACGTGTCTCTTTTTTGCCCAATCGCTTTTAATCTAACGGGCCTATCGTCAGCCCAGCTATCTTTAATTTTACTGGCCTGTCTTAAACCAGTTTCCTTTAATCTTCCACGCCTTTTTTCGGCTCAGCTCATTTAGTCTTCGGGCCTCGCTT
>Ga0325410_1000706_pt1 | contig 35220 bp, 17 predicted proteins | sample PopdelMetagenome_16_FD_206182 | JGI IMG/M metagenome (GOLD analysis project Ga0325410, IMG submission 206182) | Populus deltoides microbial communities from Bellville, Georgia, United States - Xylem-PdIQD-R3 | ecosystem: Host-associated > Plants > Phyllosphere > Stem > Wood/Secondary xylem...
AGACATATAGATAGTAAACATAATATTGTTATCATAATCCTTTTTTTTACCTCCATTATTCAATGTATTTTAAATTTCAAAAATATATCTTTCTAATGTGATTTATTTAATTTATTATCATTTCATGATTTTTGGCACTTGTTTATTTTATTTTATTTCATGTAATTTTTTATAATAAAAAATAAAGAATAAAAAAATTTATATATATATTGGGGAGTGAAATAATAGGTAAGAAAGAAAAAGAGGACTAAGATGACAAAGAACCAAATAATATAATGAAAGATCTTATAAATGAGAAAAAAAATTTGTAGGGAAATCCTCATTAAAAAAAAAAATGTAAGAATCTTCCAATATTATTTTTTCTAGTTTTGATTTTTCATGTTTTAAAGGAAACCCAACACTATAAATCAAAATCCTAAAAACAAATACACATAAAACATTATTATAAAGATCTTAGGAAGAAAATAGGCAAGAAAGAGAGACAAAAAAAAAAAAAAAAGACAAGTCAGAACCTGATTTATCATATACTGTTCTTTTAGGTTCGACATATATACTTTGAAAGTAAAGAATAGACCCTATTGCCGAGCTTAGATTTCAAATTACTATATTAGGTTTTAGTTGTCCTTTAATAACAAACACAATTAATTTAGAAAACTCTTAGCATCTAAGCACTATAAATATCTTTGTCACAAAAATAAACATGAAGCACTTTATCTTAGATACGATGTTCTAGAGTGATTTTCTTTCCCTTTAGCATAATCATCCCCTTTTCTATAACATTTGAAGAGTAGTTAGGATTCTTACTTATCATAAAATTAGATGAAGACTCATTTTTCTTGATTTTTTCTATCAATCCTAACCAGCTCATTAAGATATTCCCTACAATAATTTTTAAACACTTGCTTTTGAATGAGATACTTTTGATTAACTATGTAAAATCAAAGGAAAAAATTATGGAACCAAAGATTTGTTGAGAGAGTTTGTATATAATTCATCAAGGAGAATGAGCTTGGAACCTTTAAAATAAAAGTGTAATGATGATAACTCAATCTAATTGACTGGAGATCCTAATATCTGAGTTCAAAGAGAAAACTAAATCATATAGTATTTTTAGTAGCACTTGAAGATTTCTAAATTTCATGTTTGTTTCTATAATAAAAAAGGTGTTAGCTGCAACATGATAAAAGATGAGTTGTGCTCTTAGTGACTTTCATAACTTGAAATACTAAATAGAGTAAAATAAAATAATCTTAAATGAATCCAAGAGTTGTTTAGTGCTAAAATAAACATAATCATGAGAACCAAAGAAAATCTTTAGGAAGATAAATATATGAGTACGGATATTTTGATTTACGTAAAAGATTGTATAGTTCAAGACATTGTATTCATTATTTAACCAAGTAAATATGATAGTATTTTATTAAGATAAGTCATTTATATATTTGGCATATGAATAAAAAATCCAAACAATCTTCTTTTCCTTCCTAAACAATTTATTTTTAAATGAAAAATGTCTAGTTTTTAAAGAAAAAAGCTGTTAGGTTTTTATTCTTTTTATGGAAGGTAACTTAAGCAAAATTATAGGAACTAGTTTTGATAATTATTAGAATTAATTTTGCATTCGTTTTGGTTCCAAAAATCAGTATAAATAAAGGATAAATATGACTTTTAATGAGACTGAGAAGAAGTTCCTTGACCATGCAATATTTAAAAAATGTGTTATATATATATATATATATATATATATATATATATATATATATATATATTCTGCTTAACTTTATGGATGTTTGGCTCCCACTTTTGCTGACAACTTTCTTAGTTGTCATATCGTTTAAAAGCCTGAATATAAAATTTGCATCCCCTTTTCACTTTCTTTTTTCCTTCTTTTTTTTTCTTTCTTTTCAGAATAGATGATTTGGTAACAACAGTTTTTCTTCGACCGCGTAAGATTTGATTCAAAATTATAAATCAACTAAAAAAAATAAAAAAAAATCCTAGGATAATTGGTCTAACTTGCAACCCGGGTTATAAAACTATAACAAACTTATAGAAAAAAAAATCATTATAAATTTCAATTACCACTAAACCCAATTTTAAAGGATTAAATTGAAAAAATAAATAAATAATGACAAAAAATAACCCGAGTCAACTCGGTTAACCTATCAAACTCAAGTCAAAAGACTGAGATAACTCCAAAGAAAGCAAGTCAAAAAAATTATATAGTTTGATTCTCAATCAACCCAATGTTGAAGGATAAAATTAAAAAAAAAATAAAAATGACCCGAGTCAACACAACTGATTCGTAAAACTAGTGACTCGGATCATAAGATTGGTATAACTTTATAAAAAATAAATTGAAATAAATTATGAAGCTCTATACCCAATAAACCCAATACTAGAGGATGAAACTAAAAAAAAAATCCTAAAAAATATTGAGGACCAAAGTGAAAAAGTGCTTGACTTTTCACTGTTCATTGCTATAGTGAAAAGCTAAACTCTTTTACCATATGTTAATTAGATAACTGCTTACTCTCCATTATGAGTCAAAATAATTTTTTAATATAAAACAAATACACTCTTAAGCATTATTAATATATTTTCCAAGTAAGATTTCAACATTTAATATAGGCATGGAATCAGTTGTGTATCTAGTGTGTTGACTTGCGTTTTACTGTAGATAGAATAAAATGTTTTTTTAATGACAAAAAAAATTTATAGATATTTCCAACATGTTTGGCATCAAGAAAAAAAAATTAATGCGAATCACAAAATTTAATATATTTAATTAAATAAATTTAGAATCATGTAAGTCAATAATTATATATATAAAAAAACATTCCCAATAAAAACTAGGGAATATACCGAAAAGTTAAGAGAAGATATTTAATCTCATAATATGGATTACAGTACTGGTTGGGTCTGATAATTTTGTTTCTTGGAATTAATTATTCATTTAATTAAAAAATATTAAAAAGAAAAAGAAAAAGATTATATAATGTTGCACAAAAAGAACCACTACTAATATTATAAAAATGTTACAATCTTATTCAAAAACCAAGCAAAAAATAAAATGCTATTTTATTAAGAAATATCACCCAAAAAATTTTAATTTATTTATTTGAAGTAATTTGAATTAAAATTAAATACATTTCATGTAGGCCTTCACAAATTCACTTAATTAATATATTTTAATTAACAATTAAACCTTTTTAAAAAGGAAAACCCATGAGCCTGGATTAGAAAATCAAAAGCACATGGTGTGGGCTTTTTATATTAAGTCTGTGCACCTAAGCTTTCCTTTTTTTTTATATATAGGTAAAAAGTAGATAACATGTCATTTTCATATAAAAACTTAATAATCACCCTTAGAATATTAAAAACAAAAAAACAATTAATCAACCCAAAAACATTAAAAAATCTAAAAATACAAAATCAAATTATAAAAAGTTTTTCTCTCAACAGATCTATTTGTTTTAAGCAAAATAAATATTCAAAAACACTTAAGTGAGACTTCTTTCATTGAATGAATCTCGTCAACACCAAGAAGTATTTTTTTTCAAGGTTAGAATGTGGTAAATCAATATATTTTTTTTTCCTTTGTTTTTTTCAATGATTTTCTCTCTTATGTTTTAAGCTAGTGACTGAAAAAAAAAATTTTGGACCAAAACAAAATATTTGTAAAACTAAAGGTTTGTGATAGAAGAAGGAAAATAAAAGGACTAAAATGTTTTTTGTCGCTCTAATTCTAGGTTGAATATGATATTCTTTCATATTTTAAACTTAGGTCCCCTATCCTTAAGTTTTGCCTTTGTATATTAATTTATCATATTTTAATCATTAATTGTAAGGAAAAAAGTATGATATCAAAAATGAAAAAAAAAAGCCTTTCAGCATTTCTTGTAAGTCTTAGTTAAAAGCATTATGTATGTCTAACATTACTCTTTCTCCAATTAGGTTTCCTCTTTCTTTTTTTTTTTTCGTTAAGGCTTTTTATTTTTTTTATATTATCTAAAAAGTCAATTATCTATATTTATCAGACCAGCAAATAAGATTGAAAAAGCAAAACCGAATCCTTATTCATTCGACTCTTACTAATGAAATAAAAATGTTATAGATTGGTTAAACTCGGACAAAACCAATCAAAATTGCGAGACACTAATTGGTCAGATGGAACCATGTCATAACCAAAATATTATTTGTGTTCTTGAAGTTAATGCTCAATTCAAGAAAGTTAGTACATCTCAGAGTTGAAGTGACAACCATCATTAAGCTCTAAGAGAGAGAAAAAATATAATAGGAAGATATTATTTAAGGAAATGTTTGCGTAATTTTATAATTTTAGGATCAAAATATACTCATATATTTGTATGTAAGAAATATATGTGATGAATAATCATATCATTTCCCATCATAATAATAATAATTAGAAAATTGATGATGTTTCAAAATTTAATGTTTTTAAGAATAAAGTTTATATGATTGAATAATATGTTAATCACTTAATCTTTGCAATCTGATTTATTTTTCTTAGCCAAGACGGGTGGTAACTTAGTATGGGAAGCCAAGATGAGTGATAGCTTGACGTGGGAAGTCAAAGTGGGCGGTAGCATGACATGAAAAGCCAAGATGTGTGGTAGCTTAATGTGAAAAACCAAGTAAAAAATCCCCATTGATAAATTTAGAAACTCTTAAATGCTTAAATAAATATATTTGTAGAGAAAGAAAATGCATCAATAATATGTTAAAGGTAGAGATTCTGAGAATATGTATACAAATATGTAGAAAATGAAGAGATTATGTTTCTTTTACTTTGGTGATTCATGAGGTATTTATAGCTCTGGAATCTTATTTTTTTGTTTGAGTGGAGGGGTTGCAAAGTAATTTTGCCTTGATAACATTCATAATGAATAAATATCTTTTTTTCGTGTATTAATGAGATGGAAAGGTGATAGACCATGAAATATTTTTTATACACCCAGGGGTGTAGAAAGGGTAAGATCCAAAATATATTAGTTTAGTAAAAAATCCTAAGGAACTCATGTGGTTTCCAAAAAAAATATCTTGAGGTACTCGTGTGAGGTCTCATAAAAATCAAACTCTGAGTGTTAAGCTCATATCCATGTCCTAAGCAAGTTAAGGGGTGAAAATGAGCTTAAGTGCATTGCGTGAGCCCATAGATATTGGGCTCAGGCGTGTGCTCGAGCCTATAGGATTCTTGGTTGGTTCGCAGCGCCAATTGCATTGGGGTACACACCTAGGATGATGGGCTACACGCCAAATGAGGTGCTAGATGTGTGTCTAGCGCTTAGAGCGCTAGGCTGCATATCCAGAAGGGTAATAGGCGATGCCAGCACTAGCCCTAGGCACTGCTTGAGCCCATGGTTTTTGGCCTTCGGGGTTTTGGACTCGTTAAATTTAGGTTCAGTCTTAACAATTGTTTTTTTTAAAATATTGATAATTCTTATTCATAAAAAAAAAATTGATAATGTTATTATCACATCTTAGTGGACGCACAACGGAGCTAAAATATCTTGTTGAAGATTGGACTCACCATCTAGTAATTAAAAAAAAAAAATTAGGGCTCCTAACAAATAACACTGGTTCCATAGATTCGAGCAAGAGTTTATTTATATTTAGGGGGGAAACGATGTCACCCTCGCTATATTTTTTTTTACAAAAGGTTATCTTAACTATGTATTATTTGTTCTAGATTTGTTTTTTTTATTTCCATTGACTATCCTAATATTTTTTCATTACTTTTTTATATATTTAAAAAAAGTTTTTAACGCAGGTCTTAAAAACAAGAGACATAGTGATTTTAAAGTTTAGAATCAATCCTAATAAAAAGTTTATTTTTTATATTATTTATAAAATAAATAATAATTTTAACATCAATCCCAAAAACAGGAGATACATTGATTTTAAAATTTAGAATCAATCCTAAAAAAATATGAATATATAAATTAATTTAATACTCAGTCTAAACCCAAAACAAATCAAACTTGTTGGCCCATACAAGTCCACATAGAGCATTTTATGAGCCCACAATGAGCATGCAGACCCAAATAAAGATAGTTTCCCAAACCAAAAGTATGTCGGCCCATCAACATCAAGAGCCCACAACGGGCTCTGTGAAGCCCAACTTGATTTTCCTTTAAGACTTGACAGCCTAGCCCAAGAATGTAATTGATTCTGGAATTTCAACCTTGATTTCTTGCCCCAAGAACGTAGCCACGAGGACTGATTGGAGACCATGTTTTCGCGCCGCCACGAGGACTGATTGGGATCAAAATTAAACACTAACAATGCATGAGATTAGCTTTCCCAACGTCTTTTTTAATGCCCAAAATTCCTACAAATTTTAGGATAACACATCGTCGTTTCATTCCAAGCTTCATCATTTGTTCTTCCCTCTTTCAAGCAAAACGCACCGTTTCACATAGAGTGAAACAATGTCATTTTTTTTTTCTCCATCAGAAGTAGGTATTTCCTCTAATTTAACTGTGCCAACTTCATCACAATCCCCCTATTTGGGTGTCTTTTTCTCCTTGATCTTTCAATTTCTTACTTTTGGTTAATTTTCATCCTTTTTATTTTATTTATTTCAATTCAGCCCTCGACTAAAATAACATATGTCCTATAAATTCTCCGCTTTACTCATTTTGGTCATTGATTTTCCAGTTCTTTATTGTTAAGCCAAATTGGCTTTAAATTTTATTTTTTTCTCTCTCTTAATTAAGCATTTAATTGATTTTCTAACTTGATTATTTGTTCAAATTCATTCTTGAACCTCAATTTTTTTTATTATAGCCAAACTAAATCAATTTAAGCCCTTTTCTTCAATTTCTTTCTCAATTAAACCCTCAATAATAGCTTAAAAATTCCTAAACTTCTTTCTTTTGCCCGTGATGCTCAATTATTGGTCCAATTTCAACACCAGCCATGTATTTTTTACTTTTTTACTTTTTTTTTATTTTTCAAGATTTTTTTACACATAAAAATTAAATAAGAAATGAAGAAAAATAATGAAATGATTAAAATGCACTATAATTATTAAAAAGATATATTATTTTTTTTCTTGTTTTTTTCTATTTTGTTTTTAAATATAAACAAAAATATAGATAAAAAAATTGGGTTAGAATAGTTATTATATAATTTTAAGAATAAAACATACTTATATATTTGTATGTAAAAAATATATTTGATGAATGTGTACAAGTCATATCATTTCTCATCATAATAATGATTAGAAAATGACACTATTATAAGAAGCTTAAGGTGTTATTGACAAATGAAGACCTAATTTTAGTTTAATCATTGAATCATGAAATAGTAAATTTGTTATATATTTTATCGTGGCGTGCACAATTGCGAATAACAGATCTTTCTCTTAAATCAAAAGGATTTTAGATATGTTAGGATTAATCATGAAATTATGATTTAAAGGGTTTAGAAGTCTCCACCTGGTATTATAATCACTAGAAAACTTACTCGTCTATAAGAATTTAGATAAGAGGACTAGTTGTGCATGAAGAAGACACATTACTCCAAATGCACCCTATTTATAATAAGTCATTTTTCTATTCGTTAGTTTGTTTAAGGTTCAAAAGAGGTCATCCTCGGTAAAGAGAGTCCTATCTTATGAATTTTAGGTAGATCATTCTCAATAAGATGGTCTTTATATTTGTGTGTTTAAAACAGATCCCCTTCAATAAAGAGGTGTATATTTTATTAAGCTAAAATCTAACTATTCTAAGGTCTAAATCTTAATGATGTATTTATTTTTATTTTGTATATTTAATACATCGGGGGTATACTTTATAGTGTAATTTTATACCCCCATGTATTAAAGTCTACAGTTAATTTTTAACATTTTATTTTTTTAATTCATTTAATTTAATATCAGAAATATGCATTACAATGTAGAATTCATACCCAAATTATTAATTAAACAAATTGATTTTTATGGTGTTTTTGAAATTTTGGTCAAATCCTAATGGATAATCACAAATTTGTTATGATACCCATTAATTGATTTTTGTATTTTTCAAAAAATGATAAAAATACAATTTTTTTTTATAACATATGCATGAAAAGTTTTAGAATTTGGCTTTATACACATAGATAAAAACATATTTTTTAAAATAAGGAATTTTGGTTTTTGTTTTTGTATTTTTTTTGAAAATTTAAAGAAAAGTATGTATATTTAATATCAGATTGGTATTTTAGAATGTAAGTTTACAAACCAAATAGTTGAAAAAATATGTGAGAGACCCATAAATATTTTTAAAATGATCCTTGAATTTTTTTTAGAATTTTTAGAAATCATTTGAGGTTTGTTTGATAATGAGTCAAAATACAAAGGAGAAGAATACAAAATCAAGGCTAAAGGCATGTTTGAGCAAATATGCCTTTAACCCTTATTATGTATACACACCCTAACGGAAGAAAAATGAGTTTTTCCCCTTGTAAAATTGGGACAGGCTAAACAAGACCTTAAAGTTTTATGGGTTTGCCTTGTCATATAGGTTGGGCTTGGTGGACTCGACCCAAAAACAACAAAATAAGGCCCTAAACTAATTAAAACCAATCAAACAAGGTAAAAAACATATTTTTTTTATAAATTTAAAATTTAAATGGATCAAAACTCAGAGTTTATTAAAAACACGAAAAACATTTCAACATAAATCCAAAAATACAGATTCAATTTCAGACCATATTTCAGTAACTCAAAGATACAAGGACATGTAAAATCATCGTTCAAACATGAATTTGAGGTTCGATTATCACAACAAACAATCAATCGTCATGATTATTTGATTTTGTGAACCAAAGATCAAATGCCAAGATTTCAGTATTTTTAAACCTTTAGGATCCTAGATTAGTGATCAACAAGTTTGTATGCATGTGTAAGAACCAATAAATGATCAAAACAACATAGAAATCATGGACCCGAAGCAATCTTCTGTAGATGAATGTTAAACTCAAAAACCCAGAATATGCTAAAATCTGAAAAATGCACTAAAACTTAGAATAAAGGCTTATTCATATAAGTCATATACATTCATGTACACATGCTTAAACCTTTAGAAATAACAGTAAACATGTAAACCTTAAAATGCACAGGATTCAAAGCTTATAATCTATTGTCAACATACATGTATGTTGTTTTTATCAATCTAAAAGCTCATTCAACATCAAAATAACCTATATGAACTTCCAAAACTAAACAAAAACACCAGAAAGTTTAAGCATTGCTGTATGTCTCTTTTTGGATATAATCATCAAACCATAAGATATGTTTTTCATGCATAAAGAATAAGTATTCGAACATCAAAAGCATATCATTAATCATCTATTAAACATTATAAAACACCATATTAACAACACATGAACTAACAACCATATTACAACTTCCATTCAAAGCAACTTGGACATATATGCAAAAATAATTTGAAACATGGTTGAATCAATTCAAAAACATTATGAATAACACTTGAATGAATGAATCAAATCTTAAAATGCAGAGGGGAGGGTATTTTTAATGAGTTCTTCCCCTCCATCAAGTTGAGTAATATACCTTCAAGAGTTGATTGTAACTAGTTTTTACCTATTTTTGCTTGATTTGAACAAATTCTATTAGTCCTTTCAAAGCAACTTTTGATCTCCTTCTTCACAATATCTTTTTTTTTCACTTTTTTTTTTTAATTCTTTGATTGGTTTTCTCTCAATATTTCTTCTCTTTTTTGTGGCTTTTTATCATCTCCAGTATTTTCTTTAAGCTTCAAAAAAATACCTCTTTTATAGCCTAAAAAGGGCCAGTAATTGTGAAACCAATTTTGGGTTTAAAGGTGGTTTTTCAAACTATATCATAGGGGATTCTTTCTCATTTTGACTTTGATTTATTAGGGGACCACTCTCCTCTCTTGTTTTTCTTTCCCTCTCCCTGATATCTAACAAACTCTTGGAACTTTATAGCTAGAACTTGACTGAAAATAGCTAATTGAGGGTGTGCCATTCAAGAATTAATTGTGGCAAATAAGAGGTCATTGAAGCTAACCAAGCCATAGATCTCATAAAGAGGATGCTAGTCTTTAACTAGGATCAAACCGTGCTTGATTATGTGGTATGTAGCCTTCCCACCATCGATCCAAAGTTGGATGTAATAGTGTCTAATTTTAATAAACCACACAAGATTGTCTTGGTACAAGATGTTGAGGCCTTCCATGTGGCAGGTAGGGGGCATAAACATTAAAAAATACAACATAGCCTTGTATGGGGGAAGCTCCTCTGTCGAATGGTGGTTGTTGTTTGTCTAATGATGGCTGAAATTTCCATGATTATTTCCAGAATAGTGGTTCACAATCAGCCAAAATAGGAGAATCATGACCAAAACGACATCGTTTTTCTTAAACCTTTGAAATTAGGGTTTTAGTCATTGGGATCATGAAATCTCTAATTTAATCCCTGGTCTTTTAATTTCAGCTTGGATGTTCTTAATTGAGATAAAATTAGTTAGTTTTGTGTAATTAGGCCTTGCCCAACATCAATTGTGACCCCTCAAGTCTAGTGCCTTTTTCAAAGTAGTTATTGGTTTCCAATTTGTTTAATTTAATGAGTGAAATGTACAATTTCATTTATTTGAAAAACATTGTTTCACTTAAATAAAATGGTGTTGTTTTGCTTAAATAGAAGTGTTTTTTTTTAAGCGGTCCCTTAATTCCTCCCTCTTTTTCAATTTGGTCTTTGGTTTTCTAATTTCTTTATTTTTAACCAATTTTAACCTTTTTCACAATATTTATTCTCAATCTCATCCTTAATTGCTCTAAAATGGTCCCTGTATGTTAGTGCCTTTTTCCAATTTAGTCGTTAGTTATCTAATTTTTAATTATTTAACCAAATTCAACACATTTCTCAATTTCTTCTCTCAATTTCATCTTTAATTGCATTTTTCTTGTCTTTTTTTTCATCATTTTTGAAATATTTTTGTTGTAATATATATTTTTTAGACTTTTTTATTGAAATATTTTTTTATCTTTTTTTAATATTTGATGGGGTTAACAATTGGGTTATGACATATGAAATCATGGGTTTAAAATTTGTTAAATAAGCTTTTTCAATATCACTAGCTTCAATCGAATTTAGGTAATGTTTAGTAGCTAGATGAAAAATCTAAGCAACAATTCAGAAGGATCTTGCCGAGAACACCCTCGAACATATAAATCTAGGTACACAAATCAAAAGAAATGGGTTAAAAATATTAATTAAAATTAAAAAAAATAATGCATTAACTATTTATTTATCTATGATAAATTATTAAAGAACTTAATATATAAACAGACAAGCATTTTGGGAAATAAGCTAGTAGGATTCTAATCTTTAGGAGTAGGGGGAGGTTTTATATTCAAGGTACAACCCCTTTAACACAGTGAAATATCAAATTAGATAAAACTATAATTACATAAATTGTCATCATCACTCGCCATCCCTACAAAGTTTATATTTAATTATAATACACTTGTAATACAAGCAAAACATATAATACTTATATAAATTAAAATTAAAAAATACTTAAGAAATGTAAAACATTATGAAACCTATACGTACAATTAAATGAAAAAAAATCCAAAAATAAAAAATAAAAACAAGCAGAACATAGACATGAAAAAGTAAACCATAATAATAATAGAAATTATCAAACAAAGGGTTAGGGAACCAAGTTTAATCATTAAAGAAATTAAATTGGCATGAATGTAAATTAAAAAAATATAGAAAATGCATAAACCAAGTTTTAAGATTTCAAGCGGTTGGAAAATTCTAGTTTTGAATAATTTTTATGCAAAAAAACATATCCAACATCAAAGAAATCTAAAGATATAGTTTTGAATTTACAAAGCCGCAATAAATTGATTATTTTGAATTTAATCATTATCAACATTAAGACATCATTTTTCTTATGTTGAAGAAAAACTAAAGCTAACAACATTTTATGCATGCTCTCAATTTTAAAATCAAGATCTTAGACCCAATATTTTTGGGCTCAGCAACGTGCTGAGTCCAAGTACTTGTAAGTCTAGTAAAATATCAAACCTCACATTCTTGGATTTAAAATCAATCTTGGTCCAAATATATTGGAATTGAAAGTCTTTATAGGTCTCATTTCATGTCACATGACTACTTTATTGTCCTTAACATAAAATATTAAGAATCCAGGATAGTCTTTTTTCTACACTCATAGGCATATAAAAACCTTCCAAAGATATGTCTTGTTCCAATCATCATTAATGTTGACTAAGGACTATTCCTATCAACATTAATGTTGCGTACAAAATAATATATAAAATCTCATATGGGTCCTTTGTATTTCAATCAATATTAATATCGATATAAGAGTTATTTCTATCAACATTAATATTATATAAAAGATGTTTTTTTTTTGTTTATGTTTTCAAGAGAAAATGACTCTTCACCTCTTCAACAAAATAAAAGAAATTCAAAGCAATTATGTTTTTAAATTTAAAGTTTATTAATAGCAATTTTTTATACAAATTATTAACTCTACCATCACAATAATTTCTAAATCTTAAAAAAAAAAAGTATATTTATCAGCAATTATAAATTTCTTGACACTCCCGAGGAGAAAAGAAAAGGGGAAACACAAGGAAAACAAAAAGGAGAATCATGCGAGAGGGGTAAAAAGTAATGGATTCTGATTTTCGTAATCAAATACGTTTTAATTTAAAGGAACCATGATGATGAGCCAGGCATATGATTTCTCTCCTTCGTCAGCGAAATTTCTATACCAAGTACACAATAAACTCAGATATTGTAAAATCCAATGTAGACCAAGTGTGATCTGTTGATGAATGTTGACTATAGAGAAATTCGGACCTCCCAATGTCCCCATCGTTTTCCATCATCACTTCTTGAGAGAATCTTCCATTAAAGCAGACTTTGGTAGGATCTTTCTCATACGTTACTTCTAGGGCCCATCCACAATACACATCTGTCCTCTCCTTTTCCTCTAGGAGGCTATTAATCTCCTCATAACTAACCATAAAACCCATATTTTTTTTTTTCAGTCTCGGACCAGATTTTCAAAGCTTCTGGGTAACGTCAAATCAATCCGTACTCAGTCTTCTAACTTGTTCGTATATATTAACGTGGTAAAAAATTTATTGTATCATGATAACAACCAGTTATTCTCCACGATGGCCGCCTCTGAGTATGCAGAAATTTAGTGACGGTCAGGTCATGTCTCAGGTTTACCTGTCATGTCTCATGTTTCCTGTCATGTTAGGGGAGATAGGCCAGGATTTTAGGGGGGGGGGGGGGGGCGCATGCAATATTTTGAAGCCATTCTCCATCTCCAATGTTTGATGGACAAGAGAGAGTTTTCTCTTAGCTTTCTATTATTTCATGTAGGCTTACCTCATTACCAATACAATATAGGGCAACTGTAAAAGTGGCTATTGGTCCAGGGTCACATCAAATTCAATCCAGCCCGCATGCAACACATCTGTAGATGAGCTGTTGGTGCCCCAACCCAATTCATTGAAAACGCACCATGCATTCACAATTTATTCTGCTGTACTCTATGATGATGATTTGAATACACAAGATGTAGCTAGGATCGACAATTGTGGTGCGCGTATGATCAGCTTGTGCATCTTCTGTTGTGGATACTGGGGGCGGGGCCTTCACGATTCCAAGGATTGCATGTGCTTCAATTACCCCCACATGTCCTGTAATCGAACTGTTCTTCGATTATTTCCACAGCTATATAGTAGCCATTTGATGAGTTTGGTGGTAGATTGACCACATACCATGCATGCTTTTAGACTGCGCGCAGACATTATTATCTAGACCCAGTTTAAGCTCGCGTCTAGCTAGCCAGCATGATGAAGTTAATGGGAGCTGTTGAGCGTGCTTGGAAAGAGTTCCATGCCCCTAAACTAAAGGTCCAGTATATGATGATAACTCTAAAATATTTTGTGTCACGAAGCGTCTTCTTATAGGCAGGTTCATGCACGCCCCATTTCCAAGTTCAAGATTTCAAATTGCATACAGTTCCTTCAAAGAAAAAACCATGGTCACGAGCGCCTTGATTAAGAAACTCAACATGAGCACTCACGTCATAATCACTATTCTCAACTATTCAAGCAATTAGTTCGATAAAACCTAATTTCATGGTCAAAAATACATGTACCCACCCAATGATGTCCTCATTTTGAAAAAAAAAAAAAAAGGATCATTAATTTATCAGATTCACCCATGAAACTCAATTTCGCTAATTCAACTCATATGAATCAAAAAGAAAATGATTTTTAAACTTCAAGAAAATCTTTATCCCTTGCGGATTACATTGACAAAATCAAAAACTCCATATTCAACTTAGAGCCTTGCATCATTGTGGTATGGTAGGGCTGCCTTTCCTGAATCCCAAAAGGCATATGCTAACAAAGTTCAGTTGAACCTACTTACTGGTACAATGTTCAATTGGGGACCCATTCAGATCCAATGCCATCATTGATGAGGCTTTTCAATACATATAATTGACTATGATTGAAGGGAGGATAGAGATTGGGGGATAAATGGTAATGGTGGATCAAAAAAAAAAAATCGGTAGAGGAAAGCTACAATGAGAACACCCTTACTGGAACCAGAGAGGAGTCCCCCCTACAATCTGATTTTTAAGACGGTAGATGCATCAATCAACCTCATGAAATATCTTGCAAGCAACCAACATCTGAATTTTATTTTTATTCTCCTTTACTATAATTATTGGCATATATCGTTATAGTTATGATTATGACTCAATATATATTTGGGCCAAAAACATTTTTAATCCCTTTAGTCTGACAATTTAATATTTTGGTCCTAAACATTTTGTTACATTTTGGTCATTAGGTTTGAGAAGAAAGATAGAATTATTGAAAAACAACGAAATAGAGAGAAAGTTGTTGGTTGATTATATTCTGGTTAAGAAAAAACTAGTTATTGGTGTCAACAGGTTTCATTCGATTAGTGAAGTTCTATTAAGGTGTTTTTTTTCTTTCATATTACTAGAAAAATAAATCATGATTGGGAGATGATTTTTTTAAATGCTATTGCAACACTTGAACATTTTTTTTTACACAAAAGAAATAGCTTACAACATAATGTGGGTTCATTTTATTTTGATTTTAAATTTTTGTTCTTAACTCTTTTGTAAAATTTTTCTTTTTTTTAATTTCATCCTTCAAGCCAAATTTGTCATATTTTTTTTTTAATTTGATCCTCATTCTTTTGATTTGGTTTTTTTCAGCTTTTTGTTGAATTGATTTTTCTTTTCATTTTTACCTTTAAATAAAAAATTTATTTGTATTTATTATTTCAATTTTGATCTTCATTCATTTTCATTTTCATTTTCATTTTCTTTTTAGTTTTTTTATTAAATTTATTTATTTTTTTAAATAAAAAATTATTTATATTTTTTAGGTTTTTTTTTAAACTGATTTTTCTTTTTAATTTCACCCTTTAATCAAAGATAAAATTTATTTTGTATTTCAATTCTGATCCTCATTATTCTAATTGTCATTTTTTATTTTTTTATAATTTTATTATTTAATATTTGATTGATTAAGAATTGAGTTTCATGGTTTTTCTAGATAGAATGCTTCTCGCAGGATGACTCGAGTCACAGGTTTGGAAAGTTAACAAAAGTTGACATTGGTTTTTTTTTTTAAATGGCTTTTTGATTTTCATCATTTTTTTTTCTATAAGGTTATCTTAATCTTATGACCTTAGTCGTGAGTTTGGTAGGATAATCCAGATTGGCTCAATCCTAATTACCAGGATTACAGATTTGTTATGTTAACTCGAGTTGACTTGAGCTGATTTTTTTAGGTCATTTTTTACCCTAATTTGTCCTTCCATATTTAATGGCTATGAATTATCCTCTTTTGAAAAAATAGTTTTTTTTACAGGTTATTGTGATCCTTTTTTTATTTAGTTGTTGTCGTTTATTTTTTTTATTATCCTCTAATTAAAATGAAACTAACTTATTTGACTTAGTTCTATGAACTAAGTCGCAAATTTTTCTTTTTATATCAAAAAAAAAAATCTTGTTTCCAATACCTAAATATTTGTTTTAATGAAAAACAATTTGTACCCATGGCATAGGTTGAAGAATTTCAACCATTAAAAAAATGTAACCTATATATGACATAAAATAACATTAAGAAACTACAATTAATTAGAAAAGAATTTAAGTCAAATCCCACTCATATAAATAGGGTGAAAAAGGAAAAACTTGACTATCATCGTATAAAAACATTAACATAAAAAAGTCAATGGAAAAACTTCAAATGATGAAATTAATGTCATGGCGGCCAACAAGTTAATAAACAAATTGAACCTTTCTTCTAAAAAAAAATAAAAATAAAAAAGAGGAGAAGAACGAAGCAATCAATCGATAAAATTCCAAATATTTTACATCAAAAGAAAAAATATATATATACTTAGCTTGATATCATCATGATTGTTAGTGATAGAATAGGATGCGACACAAAAGACGAGAAGAAAGTGATTTATAGTGAGTGTCGTCGCGGGCGCGTGCGTATATATACATATATTAACAAGCTAATGCACCCACGTTACGCTAGAGATAGGATACCAAGTAAAGTAATACATGTATAAGTCAGCGTTATTAATACTTTTTCCAGCATCATAAATTTTTAATTAAAAACTAAAAAAAAATAATGTATATACTTAATAAAATAGATTTAAAAATATATAAATTGATAAATTATAAAAAAAATGATTAACTCTAATTAAAAACTAAAATGAGAAGATTACCTTGCAAAAAGTAAATGGTAGATGCAAAAATAAATATTTGATCTTGTAATACAAGGGAGTTTTTAAAATCTATTTTTATTTAATTATCTAATAACTAAAATAGATATTTATTTAAAAAATTATTAAAATCTAGAGGAAAATAAATATCAGTCAAAATTGTCTTCTCGCATCCATGTAATATTTTTTCTTCATAATAACATGTCATTTTATTAAGTAGAATGGTTTATTGAACAAAGTTGTAATTAATGACTAGAATTAACGAGCAACAAAATAATCTTTTTAATAAAAAAAACACTATTTCTTGTTTCATGTATTTTTTTTCTTATGTTTTGGGAAAACAAAACATGTTTTTTTATATTTGAAAATTTTTTTTAAATAAAACTTATTATTATTATTATTATGAAAGTAAATTTCAATAAAACAAAATCATGAATCAATCATTTTAACATATTTGTATGAATAAATCTAAGAATAATCAATCTAAAAAATACAATAAAAAATAATGAAATAATATTGTATTATTGAATATTAATGAACAAAACTTTTAAACAATTGTCCTATCTGTTCATATATAACTATTTGTAAAGTAATTATAAATATTATCATAAAAAGCTAAAATATTCTGGAAAGCTATGAAATAATTGTATCATTGTTTAAATATTATTTTAAATAAATTAATTTAAAATAATTTTATTCTTTTAAAAAGCAATGGCTACAAAATAAACTTAGTAGGCGTGCTTAGTCTTTAAAAAATAGCCCTCACACGTGACCCAAACAAATAAGCTTGGGTGCTTATAGAGGGTTTATACCTAACTTTATTTTTAAAAAAGTACACATAACATGTCATTCACCACTATTTTATATTTTTAAGAATGGATGAGAGCATTGTTTACTTTGAGATTTTAGATCTTAAAAATATATTTTTCAACTTGTTTTCATATATAAATACATAAAAAACCATTATAGAGACCTCATAAATTTTATTTTTAACACTAAAAAACTTTTCAATTAGTCTAAAAACTAAAAGTTAAATCAAATAAAAATATTTACTGAGCCTCAATTTATTTTTCCTAGTAAGATGAAAACTTTAAATTGTCTCTATAGAATTCTTTTCTTTAATACGAATTTATTAATGTAAATACCGGTGTTTTTCATTACAATAATATGTGTGACTAATGTTTTTCTCACTCCTCACATTTTATTAATGTGAAAAGAAAAGGAAAAAAAATATTCATGTGAATAGTGCAATGAACAACCTTAAAAAAAAATTGCATGAATTGGTGAAAAAAAAAACAAAAAATAAATACATTATTCCCATGATCGGTGCAAAAACGAAAAAGAAAACAAAAAAAAGTTTAGTTGACTACCAAAAATAAAAAAAAGCCTGGACTGTTCGCATTGCAATTTCTTTCTAAAAAACCATGGAACAGTAACAGTAACAGTAACAGTAAAGTAATTATATGCATAGATGTGATAAGGACAGCGAAGGTTCGTGGTGACTAAAGTAGGAATGATCGCATAGTAGACTAACTCGGTGGTAATTGACCGACAGAGAAAGGTAGGAACGAGAGAAGGACACGTATTATAAGATAAAGATGGGAGGGTGTCGAGGCCATCCAAGCGCAATAGATAACCAGACTGTTGGAGTGGAGGCTGGCCTTTAAACACGTGTGTCTACTGTCCCTCAATCGAAACAGAAAAATAAAAAATAAAAGAAAGGGTACAAAAGGATCTTTCTGAGGGGTCGATGTCTTAAACCTCAACGACCTTCTTGATTGGAGGCCCCACGCTCTGGATTGACATCTGCCTCCATGACCAGTCAACAATGGAATACTTTTTTTCTCTTCTTTTCTCTTAATATTCGAATATGTTCTCTCCTGCCATGAAAATAATTGCTCAATGTTGCAAGTTGATTCAATCACAGATGCCTACGCTGATTTAAATTCGAGAATGTCTATGATTTCATTGAACAAGGCAACGTCTCTTAAATCATATTTATTTATCAATATAATTTTTTAGATTTTATTTTTATTTTTAATATCAACACTTCAAAACCATTAAAAAATACCCAAAAAAACCCATCAATTTTGATGGTTTTTTAATATAAAATGTATTTTTAAACATAAACAAAGAAACTCACTATTCTTCTATTAGCAGGTATCTTTACTTTACAAACCATGCAAGGTTCTTAGTAAGAGATCCTATTTTAAATTAAAGTATTTTTTTAAAAGTTGTACCTATAATTTGTGTTTAACTAATAACCAATGAATTTATTTTCCTGGATACAAAGCTTGGATGCAAGCGTACTCTGATAGAGTTGTATATGGAAACATATATGCTCAGGGAGGATAGACAGAAAGGGGTGCAATAATTTATTGATAGCTGAACTAAAATGTTTATTGTAAGTAGACTTCGAAACCTTTTTGTATATTGTTTGGACTAACGTTTTTGCATCCATATCTCTTAGTTGTTTTTCAGTGGTGCAGGAACAATATAATGTCGTCATATACACAAAATATGGAGAGAACGCTTCAACTCATCCAAAATACGTTTCGGATTTGTGGTTGGAGGCTAGACCAACTAGTAAACCCAATAAAAATCGAGTTTATAGTATCTCTATGACTATGGCTCGAGATAAGAGATCAAGTTGTAGTGTCTCGACTATAAACACCTCATAATCTATCCCGAGTCAATCGCCACCGGTTGTTAGTTAGACAATGGGTTGGTGAAATGAAGTTAAAGTATGAAACATAAGTAAAGAAGCTAAAGAATATCATGACAAAGTATGAAACATACTTTTCCCGTCATTATCCTCCACCCCCCATGAACCTCAATTAGATTTTCCTCCCTCTCTCCCTCCACCTCCACCTGTAGCTAGAGCTTGTGATTGATTTTGACATTATAAAAAATTTGTTCTTCAATTTAAATTAGTTGTTTGATGTTGTTTAGTGTCATTGTGAAATTGTTTTCTATTATTTTTTTTCTTAAACAATTTTTTAAAGACCAATGGAAATTCTATTGGTATATGATCAATATTTTCATCGGAGAATTACAAAAAGTTATAAACTGTCTCGATTCGATTTATTCTGAAGGAATCATCAACATAATAATTCATTGGTGTTTTGTCGGCGAAACCATCAGTCACACAAAAATATTGCCGACAACAATATCCACCTAAATTTCATCGGTAATATTCACCAATGAATTTGGTGACAGATATTGGTCGATCTCTTTTGTAAGGACCGACTAAAATAATTCATCGCTATATTTATCGATATAAAAATCACCAACTAAATTATTGATTGATATGATATGAGTGACGAGACATTTCCCAACAATATATTTCAAAAATTAGCGTGTTTATATCTATTAATAAATTCATTGGTGATTTTTATACCAATATAATTAACGTGTTTACAAGGATGGAACATTCCGCTCATATTTTTAAAATTTTATAGAATTTTAATAAAAAGATAAAACACTACCGTATATTTATAACTCATGTCCTAGAAATGCAATTCTTCTATTTCTCTATTCAAACAAAATCTTTTTTTTTTCCCTCTCTCTTCATCTTTTCCCTCACTTCAACCCAGCTCCTCTTTGCAACCTCGCCGCCACAAATAACCCAATTGTCTGGCCGCCAGGAAGCATAGCCACCTCCATCAAAATCTAATATAAATGATTTTTTTATACTTAATCATAGAAAAAAATCACTTAAATTTGAGAATTAAAAATAAAAAAATTCTAAGTCACCAACATTGCCATCTTAAACAAAGCCCAGTATAAATTATTTAGTTTATCAAATCAAAATTCGTAAACCAAAAAATTCAATAAATGATCCACACCTCACCTAAATCCACCTGAATAAACCACACCACCACAAACCTAGCAGCAACCTCCACACCAACACCCAAGAAATCTTGAGTTTTCTATCACTTTCTCAAGAAAATCACACAACTTTTTTATTACAAGTTGATGAGTTTGATGATATGTTAGTTAACAACTTTGACATGGATAGCCCAAACAAATAGCTTTTCGCTTTCTTCCACTACTTCTAGATTAAAACTAGGAGGAGGAAAATCGTAAGGAGCAAATGCAGACTCACAGAAAAGAAGAGGTTGCTGTCAATATTGGCATGATTTTGAAGTCTTAGCTTGCGATGCACATATTTAGTAATTAGCAAATAAAATATCCTTGTGGTAGCAGGTGGACCGTGGAAGAGAAAGACGATCATCTACCACGATTCAAACTTTAAAAAGGACCAAAATGTAACAAAAAAAATAAAGAATTGGGTTCATTTTTTTACTTTTAAATTATAATTTACCAAACTATGCAGAAAAAACCACACACTTGAAAACAGGATATTTTAAATAATTTTTCATTTGTTTGTTGACAATTCATGAAGTAAAGTAGAGAGGAGAATCATGTTAGTTTTACGAGACTCGTACATGTTTGAGAGAGTGATTATAGTTTTTTTTAAAAGTGCTTTTTACTTGGAAATGCATCAAAAAATAATTTTTGACATTAGCACATCAAAATAATCTGAAAACACTAAAAAAATATTAATTTAAAGCAAAAAAAATTTAATAAAATTTAATCTTTTTCAAAAATACTTTTAAAATGCAAAAACAAACAAATACCCGTTTGCTTGGGATGGACACATCCTCTTGTATAATTGTTTCTTTGTATTTCTTTTTTAACATACTCATATTATTATTATTATTTTTTTCTAATCAACTAAATTAATAATTTTAAAACTTTAGTTAAATAAACTGGGATTTACATGGAGAAATACAATACATTTAAATGGATTTTCTAAATGGAAATTAGGAGAAAGTGTATAAATTCAACCTCATGACTTAAAAGAAATTGTTAAGAGAGTGTTGATTGGAATGGTTACATAGTATATGGAATCTTTGCACGGCTTAGCCTATTTGAAAGACAAACACTATATGAAAAACAAACACGTGTTTTTATCAAGGATAATGCTTTTTTTTAAAATAAATAAATAAAAACCAAGCCTTTACCAGATATTTATATTTATAAAGTTGAATTAAAAATTATTAAATTTATAAGAAACTAAATTCTCTCATGGGATAATCTTTAAGAACATATCTCCTAGATAAGATGTTAGATTTAGGGAAACATTTTCTTCTATATAATGATCTCAACATTCGATTTAAACAAACAAACAAATAAATAAATAAAAAAGGATAGAAAACTTCGTCAACCATTCAATTATTTACTTCTACCTAGTATAAAAGGCACCATGGTTTAAGTGGTAAGAACAATGGATAAGTATAAAAATTAAACAGTCCTTTTGACGTGGTAATGCCCTTCTTAATGCCCGCTATGTTTATTCCACGATAGTGAAATTTGAGATTAGTTGATAATCCTAGTGATTATTTGTTGATGTTTTAAAATTTTATTTTTTATTTGAAATTATGTTTTTTTTAATATTTTTAAATTGTTTTAATATGTTAATATTAAATATAATTTTTTTTAAAAAATATTATTTTCATGTATTTCACAGCAAAAAAATACTTTAAAATACAACTACTAACCACTACACACACACTTGCTAAACTATTTGTTTTGGTGTTTTAAAAGTAATTTTTTTATTTTTTTAATTTTCACATCATTTTAATATACTAATAATAAAAATAATTTTTTTAAAAATAAAAAATTACTAATTTAATATATTTTTAAATAAAAATATTATAAAAAATAATCATTACCAATCAACTAATTTAGCAGGGGAGGTCCCGACTGGTGACTAGAATTCTGCTGTGAAAGATTATGATGTCCCTCCTAATTTACATGGTTGCTACTTTTTCTTGAAAAAGAATTTTCCTCGTAGCAGCATGGTTGGGTGTTTGTGTCTGTGTGTGTCTATATATATATATATATATATATATATATATATATATATATAAACGCATTAAAAAGATGAGTAAGTAAATGGAAAAGGTTGTAACTTTGGTTTTCAAATTGGACTCTTTCTCCTGCAAATCCACTTCTATAAATAGCCAAGAAAACCTAAAAGGCAATTGCCCATCTGTCTCTCAGTACAAAGACTTAACAAATTTCATTCCATCAACTCAACCGAGACCTCTCTCTCTCTCTCGCCCTCTCTCTCCCCTGCTTCCACACAACAACAACAACAACAACAACAACAACAACAATGGTGCTTATGTCCAAGCCAGCTCTTGAACAGTTCTCGTTTATAAGAAACAGAAAACCTACCACAGTTTTTTCTGGAATCCCTCTAATAGACCTCTCAAAACCTGACTCCAAGCACCTACTGGTTGAGGCATGCGAGGAATTTGGATTTTTCAAGGTAATCAACCATGGAGTGCCTATGGAATTCATATCCAAGCTGGAATCTGAAGCTGTCAATTTCTTCTCATTACCGCTCTCTGAGAAAGAAAAAGTAGGCCCTCCTAGCCCCTTTGGCTATGGTAACAAAAGCATTGGACAAAATGGTGACGTGGGCTGGGTAGAATACCTTCTCTTAACCACTAATCAAGAATCAATTTCTCAGAGGTTCTCTTCAGTTTTTGGTGACAACCCAGAAAAGTTTCGGTATGAAACTCTAACAAAATCAATCATAGTTATGGTGGTCATGGTTTTTTTTTTTATATATATATATATATATAAAAAAAAAACTGTTAATTAACTCTGCTTTTGGTTTGGATGTTTCAGGTGTGCTTTAAATGATTATGTATCAGCTGTGAAGAAAATGGCATGTGAGATTCTTGAAATGATGGCTGATGGTCTAAAACTTCAACAAAGAAATGTGTTTAGTAAACTTTTGATGGATGAACAGAGTGACTCTGTTTTTAGGCTAAATCACTACCCTCCATGCCCAGAAATTGAAGCATTGACTGACCAAAACATGATTGGATTTGGAGAGCATACAGACCCACAAATCATTTCTGTGTTAAGATCCAACAACACTTCTGGCCTGCAAATCTCTCTCAGTGATGGCAGCTGGATTTCAGTTCCACCTGATCAGAACTCATTTTTTGTCAATGTTGGTGACTCATTACAGGTACATCAAAACTGCTGTTTTCAATACTGTAAAAAACAAGTTTCTGCTCCACAAAACCAGTACCAATAAAATCTAACGGTGTCATCCCCAACAGTTTGCCCGTCTAATTTTTCTACTCTTCTTTACATCGACACCTTAGTAGACATTGAGGCGTTGAAGGGGTAGCCCTCAGACTTCAAATTCCTTCTATTTTTGGAAGAAACATGATATTAGCTAGAGATGTATGGAATGATGTCAGGTGACTTTAAGAGCGAAACCCTCTTCCGTACACGTTTAAGGGATCGGCTCCAATGTCCTTTTTAGTGAAATTGTGTGCTATCCTAATAGTCAAAGTCAACTAAAAGAGTGGGAAACTTCTGATTTTCTTCCTTCCTTCCAATACATTGAATGTAGTGATTTAATGGAGTAAATCTTGGTTTGGTGGGTGGCTTTGCAGGTTATGACTAATGGGAGGTTTAAGAGTGTCAGGCACAGGGTTTTGACCAACAGCATGAAAGCTAGAGTTTCAATGATTTATTTTGGTGGACCACCTTTGTGTGAGAAAATAGCTCCATTGCCCTCGCTCATAAAAGGAAAGGAAAGCTTGTACAAAGAATTTACATGGTTCGAGTACAAAAGATCTGCCTACAGCTCCAGATTGGCTGATAATAGGCTTGTCCTCTTCGAGAGAATAGCAGCCTCGTAAGCACACAGAATCAAGTCTCGTATGTTTGGTAAATGGTCTTGTCAAATACGTCAAAAAAAAAAAAAAACAAGGTTTAGAAAGGCTTATTAGACGTATATGGAATCAATACTTTGTATTTTCTGTTTTTACTTTGGTCTTCCCCGACTCTCTCCAATTTTTGTTTTCCACACTTCATGTAATCACTTTTCTTGTTAATAAAACTACTTTAGCTTCATCGGCCGCTGTAAAAAACCTTAATTAATTGTCTAATTAGAGATTGGGTCATTTGCAGGCATGCATGTGTTGATTTGGATTAAAATAAAACCTTGAGGGAAGACTTATCTTTAGATTATGCCTTTATATGTACAATAAGGGATGAACTAATTAGATGCTCTCATTAATAGAAAAAAAAAATTGAGCCATTATTTTAAACTTTAATGAAATGAGTGAAGACACAAATTCCTTCAATCTTAACTCTCATCGAGAGCTTAAACATCATTAATTTTTTATGGATATTGTTTTATTTTTTATTTTATTAAAACGAAAATATAAAAAATTAATTGGAAGTAAAAACAAACTTAAATTTTTTCAAAACACTTTTGAAACACAAAAACAAATAGGCTCGTAAATTGTTAAATTCAATTATATCAGCCCCACTTTCTAAATTTATATTCTATGATGAAATGTCTTATCATTAAATTGATACTTGATGCTGCAGAATTAAACTTATACGAATATCAAAAAAATATCCTATCATTAAATTAATATCTAATATAAAATTAAGTTTAATTTTATCAATTTTAAATAATAGAAACAACATAGACCAAATTTTTAACTCCCAAACAAACATAAAAAATAGAAATTTCATGTATTTTTATCCTTGTAATTTTTAATCTATCATGTTTTAATCTTAAACTTTAACTTTTAATGCATTAGTCTTGGATTTTGAGAGGAAAAAAAGAAAGTTGTTGGAAAAAAAAAACATGACAAAGAAGGTGTTTTGATGGTCATTTCCCGACCAAAAAAAAAACTTGATTTTGATATTATTAGATTTATCTTTTATTAAAGGTTGTATTTGACTCTATGACTTCTTATTAATAGAAGTGGCTAACAAGTAAATTAGAATAAGATCTATTGTTTATCCAAACAGGTGAAATATTGTCTACTATTTAAAAGAAAAGACAGGTGTTAAAAAGAAAATTAAGCTTATAAGATTGACCTTTCAAGCCCATGTTGGCCTAGCCTTGTTTTTTCGGTCATGCATGATCGGACTTGAATGTTAAACTTAGATGTGTCTTGTTTTTTTTTTTTTAATATATTTTTTTAATTGTTTATTTTTTGATAAGAAAATCTTTTTAAATTAGTCTATTAAAATATTATTTAAGCAAGTATCCAATTATACCATTGTTTTTGAGAATATCAAAGCTTTTTTTATAATGATTTGTATTAGCTTAATATGTAGATTTTCAAGATAAAGTGTTCATTAATATACACACACATATAGTCTAAACAAAAAAGTTTAGAAATATTTGAAAAATTAATTTTAATAAAGAAATATTTTTTCTATAATTTTTTCGTCATCTTTACCATGAATGTCTATTTTATTATTTTATGATTAAATAAAAAATTAACTTTAATTTATCTTGTCGGCAGCGCACAGAAAATATTAAAGGAAATATCACTAGTTGGATCTAATACTAAACAACGGGTAGTTCTCTCACAATCCTTAACTTTATAGCTAATTCTTCTAAAATCTTTTCAACAAGACACTTACTAAAGCTTTTAAATTTTAAAAATGGTTTCATTATCTCTCAACTCTAATCCGTTCAGCATGAAATTATTGCAATGGTTAAAATCTAAAAATCAAATAAATTATTGTTATTAATTATTTACTCATAAACCATTTTTTTCCCATTTGATAGCTTTAATTATTCTTGTACCGTAAAATTTCTTTCATATATTTTTTTTTTCTAACGGGATTTGGACAAATTTTGCAAGTTTAATTTTTTTTAAAATGAAAATAATTGAGATGTTCCTTTCCCACTTCTTTATTGTAATGGAATTGAAACCAAATCTTGTAACTTTAAATTTTCAAGGAATGCAAAGCACACATACACACCATTTAAGCTAGCTATAATAATAATATTATTAATAATAATAAACCTTGAGAGAAAATATAATTCAACCAGTCAGGTCTTGAATTTACTTCTTAAAAATAACTAGTTTAAGTGTTACAAATCTCATGATTACTGTAAGCTTACATGATCATTAATTTCAAGATCTTGAAGAATTACTTGAGATATGCATAAATTAGCTCGACACTCGTTATTATAAAAAAATAAAAAAATCTTTATGGCTCTTTCAATGGACCAAATATCTACATATACACATACAAATAAAATAAAATAAAGAAAGTGACTTCACGGGACAAGAAGAAGAAGCAAATATCTACACCTTTCTTGTTCTCTGGACCAAGTACATGAAAACTTTCTACTTTCATCAGTCCATCAGCACCTAGTATCTAAATTGGGGGATTTCAGCACGAACATGGGACGTCGTTCTGAGATTGCAATTGCAATTTGCAACCATGTCGGGCGGAACTACATGAAAAAACTATCTACTTTTATCATTTTTCAACGACACACCTCAGCTACGTCCTTTGGTTAATCTTTCTGTGGCCGTCACGTTCAGGGGGTCAAGTTACTTCCTGTTTGTTCCTGCTGGGCAGTGTTTTTTCTGAAAAAATAATTCTTTAATTTTAAATAATTCTTTAAAAATTATTTTAACATGTTTATATCAAAAATAAACATTAAAAAATAACAATAAAATATTATTTTAATAATTTTCACATAAAAAATAAAAAATCAACAACTCAATCCCAAATAGAAAAATATCTTTTAAGATCATTAAGATATTTAATGGTAATTATGATTTTTAAAGAAGTTATGTAACTGAAGTGACTCCATTAAAGATTTTTTTATCATAAATATTACATCACATCACATTTTTCCTTGTGTTCAAGCAATTCCACGTAACGAAACGAGCATTCTCAAGCATTCAAGTTCATATAGAAAACACAATCTCAATCCATCATTATAAATCGAGACTTTAGTAGCAATTGTTTCATATATAGTTACACCAACATTTGAGTAAAATATCGTTGTGGGTAAAGATATACCACAATTGTCACTAAGATTAAAATAATGTGTATCTTTCATACCATTTATTGTTTTTAGATAAATGCCAATAAAATATAATTTAGCTTTAACACTATAGTATATCTCCTCATTGGTTTTTTCTTCTTCTTGAATACATGGTTTTTTTACTTCAATTTCAGTTTTTAATGTTGAGATGATTGGGAATTTAATTTTGTAATTTGCTTCTTCTTATATTGCTTTTATACGAGGCTAACATGATTTACAGGTTTGTTAAGGCAACTCAAGTTGCTCTGGTTTACGAGTTTGGTGGGTTGTCTTTTTCTTAATTGAACTTAGCTTTTTTTTTTCCATGTAGTTAAAAAATAATTTTAAAAAAACTCATGTTATTAAACTTTACACAGTAACAAAAATTAAAGAATGTGAGGAAACAACAGGTCACCCAACACCCATTACACTGAAGATTACAATAGTAATCTACAGTGTTTTGCTTTCTTTTTTCTTTGTTATTGAATTTTTGTTATGATTTTTTTAAAAATCTATTTTTTTCGATTTCATCTTTTAAAATTGAGATTGTTGAGAATTTAGTTTCATAATTTGTTTCTTTTTATTTTGCCTTTATATGAGGTTAGCGTGGTTTATATGGTTGCCAAGGTTGTTAGAGAATAATATAAATTATATCTTAGGACCTCACCTAACAGCTAAAACTATTGGGTTGAGATGGTTCTTTGACATGATATCAAAGCCTTGATGACCAAGTGGTGAAGAGTTCGAATCTTACTATCCCCATTTATTTGATAAAAATTAAGCACAATATGATGTAAGCCGGTGTATTAGAGAATAATATAAATGATATCTTAGAACCTCACATAACAACTTAAGTTATTGGGTTTGCTGGGTTGTCTTTTTTTTTTTTAATTGAACTTGACTTTTTATAGTCTATTTTTCTTTTCTCATATAATTAAAAAAAATAGTTTTTGAGAAAATTCATGTTATTAAATTTTATAAAGTAACAAAAATTAAAAGGTGTGGAGAAACTACTATTCACCCAACACTCATTACATCGTGGATTATAATAGTAATCCATAATATTTTGCCTTTTTTTTTGTTTTTGAATTTTTGTTACGATTTTTTTTTCAAATCTGTTTTTGTCGATATTATATTTTAAAATTGAGATTGTTGAGAATTTAGCCTCACAATTCGCTTCTTTTTATTTGGCCTTTATATGAGGTTAACGTGGTTTACAGGTTTGCCAAGGTAACCTAAGTTGCCCTAGTTTAAGAGTTTGATGAGTTGTTTTTTTTTAATTGAACTTGATTTTTTTATAGTGTATTTTTTCTCATATAATTAAAAAAAATACTTTTTGAGAAAATTAATGTTACTAAACTTTATAAAGTACCAAAAATTAAAGGATGTGGAGAAATTATTGTTCATCCAACACCCATTACATTGTGCATAACAATAGTAATTCACATTATTTTGCTTTCTTTCTTTTTACCTTTTCTTTTTATTTTTGAATTTTTGTTATGATTTTTTTTTCAATTTTTTTTTCCAATTTCATGTTATTATTGGCATGATTGAACTTGATTTTTTTTTATTATCTATAAAAAAAATAGTTTCAGATAAAAGTTATGTTATAAAATTTATAAAGTCTATAGATCTATTCACAGGTTTGTCTAGTTGACTTAGTTTGCGGGTCTGATAATTTTAACTTTTTTTTAACTTGTTTTTTTTTTATTTTATCCTTAAATAATGACTTAATTGAGAATTCAATTTCATAATTGGTTTCGCTTTGCTTTTTATAAAGTTATCGCGATCTAAAAAAAATATATTGGCATTGAGTTGGTGTTTGATATCGTAATCATCTAATTTTGTTATCATATAATTAAATAAAAATAGTAAAAATTATAATGCCAGTGAAGTCCATAACTCAGTTCACAAGTTTGACATACTAGCCCGTCTTACTCGATTCATAGGTTTGACAAGTTTACTCACTAATAGGATATGCTTTTGTTTTTGGTCTTTTTTTTGTTTTTAATTTATTCCTTTTGGATTTCATTCTTTAATATTGGATTGATTGAGAAATACACTACATTATTAATTTTTATTTGCTTTCTATAGGGATAATTACCTCAAATAAGTGTTTATTTTTAGGTTGATGCTTAGTGAACATCTATTTTTATCATATAATTAAATAAAAATTTTTATAAAAAAAGTTATTAAACTTAATAGAATTAATGACCCAGGTCACAAGAGGACCGAGGTTGATCCAATTTGTCATTGTCTCAATATTTGTTTAAAAATTTCTTCTTGAAGTTTTTTTTTAAAAAATCAAGTCATGTTTTTATCGATCATTAAGATTGTATTTAGACCAATAAAATCGATCGATTTAAGTCGATTTAGCTCTCACATGGTTTTATTGAAAACTTGAGTTAGGCAAAGAATTGAGTCGGGAGGTTTCAAAATTAATCTACTTGATCATGTTTAATAACAATATTAAAAACTTCTTCATGCTTTTAATAGTTTTTTTTATATATATTTTAAAAACTTAATTTGACCCATGATGGAATGCGGCCAATATAGTATCACTTTTCTTTTTATGTCCTTTCCTTGGTGAAGTATATTAAGAAGGATGTATTTAATTACATCAACAATAAAGTTGTTTTATATTGTTTTTAAAGAGTTACTGTGAATATTTATGAAAAAAATTATTTAAATAAAATGCTTCAATACCTTCTATATTATAATACGAAGAGTAAATTGTCTCTTAAGAAATTATTTCACTATAAATAATCCTTAAATAAAGCCTTCGTTTAGAAGTGCGGTTTAAATAGAGGTTTGCTAAAATTTATTTTTTTATATTTTTAATTGTTATGATATACTGATGTCAAAAATATTTTTTTAAAAAAAACATTCTTTTGACATATTCCTAAGCCAAAAACACTTTGAAAAGCTACCACAACTATACTTTCAAACACCCTCAATTCTTAACATTTACTTTTAAAAGTAACAAGTTTGTTTTTACTTCAAAAATAACTCAAAATACAAAGCATGCATCCCACTCAATTATTTATTGAAATATCAACAAAAGATGCCTTTTTCCAATCAAATATTCAACACTTCAAGAAATAATTTTCATTCCTTGAGGACTTTGTGAAAGAGAAAGTATAATTTAAGAGTACAGTTTTGTTCACAGAATGTAACTTTACTCCTTAAAATTACTCTTTTGAAAAACTAATTAATAAAAAATAGATTCCCTAGAAGAAACATTTTAATGTCTGATGGACAAACAAAGTATTATCATATATTGTTTTATGAGAAATCTACAAATTTAAGGTAAGATATCTAATTATTTTCCTATATAAGAGCCTCTTTTTTTTTTCCTCACTAAGTCATTGACCTTTTATTATTTTTCTATTTTATTGTTTGTTATTAATCCAAATTTATTTTATATTTTCAACCAAACAAGTAAAGGAAAACTGGATTGACTATCAACTAGTAGAATCAGCCATTGTGTACGAAGAGTTAGTAAATCTAGGAGATTATGATGCAATTCACTATAAAGATAACATTTCACATGATCAATTAGAAGATAAAGTTCACTTTAAAATAAGTCTTCAGCCGATTAAAATAGCAAGTATTGCATATTAATTAGGATTTTTATAATTTTCAAGAAGAAAATGTGCTAATAGGAATATAAATTGTATTAGAATTCACAATGTAAATTCTTAATATGCTATAAACAGTTTCTACAAGACTATGAATTATATTTTACATGAAATTTTATTTATTTATCGTTATAAACTGGCTACCTAGTGGTTTGAAATGATGATTAGCCTCATATATGTAATTTTACTCACAAACTTTTTGCTATCTTCTGTCTTTTCATAATTTATCTTTATTGTTTTTATATATTTATAGTTTTCTTAATCATTTTATTTTCTTTTATGATGTATTTTTAATTTATATCTTTGGGATTACTCTTTTTCTTCTTAATCTATTACGATTAAGTCTAGAACTCAACATTTTGCTTGATTTGCGAGACTACCATATGCCTGTATTCAAGATTAAGCTCTTAATTTCTCCTTATTGGAAATAAATATCAAATAACATATTGATCAAGAAATAATGGTAGATTAATAAATTGGAACATGATTGATCATTCGATCATATATGAGATTAATTTGTATGCACTTAATTTGGTGCATTAGTTATCTTATGACACATATAAAAAACATGGACCCTAATGAAAAAATTAGGGAAAATTTAAAGAATATATATACTAAAATTAAAAAAAGAAAGGAAAATTGGAAAAGAAAAAAGAAAGAAAGTAGAGATTGAAATTCAATGTCTCAATTTTAAACACTTACATCTTAAAAAAGAAGAAGTTAATGACACGTTTTGTCTCTGTACTCTTGATTTTTCATGTATTACACCCCACTAAATGTTCTTTTTTTTATAGATTTTATCATTGTATTATAAATTTCGTTAACATTTGTGCCATTAGTCAAGATTCTATACATTGAAGCTTAAAATTTCACATAGAAATAAGAAAAACCTAAAATGAAAAAAAATGAAAAAACATAACTTAATATAAGTATTGTACATGAAACGTTATTACTTGAGAACCTGAGAATAAGAATTGAATTTAATAGGATGATATGGTTTAACAACAATTTGGACTTTTATTATGCTTTGTATAATTTAATTCTTAATTCTTTTATCTTTTTTTAATTTTATAATATTTTTCAATTCTTGCCATATAATTTTTCAAACCTTCAACGCATACATGTAATACATGTGGTATCTCACTTAATAAAACTGAATAAAATGACATAGATCTTAACAAAACCTATAATAAAAAGATATAATCCATAAAAATAAAAGTACAAAGACAAAAGATACTATTTTATAGACACATATCGTAAAAAATAGGCTAAAAAAACCTAAAGGCAAAGGGTTATTGGTTGGGCTAAGGTATATTCTATACGAGGATCAATTTATTTTACCATTTGTAATTTATACCATGATAACGACACGTAATGACTCATTTACTTTAGGAATGATAATGAATTAACATGATCACATATGAATTGATTATTCTCAATCAAGGGTTATGACCAACAACAATCTTTAAAACATCTTGACCTTATACAGGGGTCATCATGTTGACCTAGCCTTAAGCTTAAGGCTGGGACAATTTATGACATAAAGATTCTAGGATAATGATCTGTGATAGTTCATTTACCCTCAAGAGAAAATCAAATACAATCTTTGCTGAATGATTCCTATACCTCCATTTCTTGAGTTTAGATAATGATTGCTGATGGTTTATATATTTGAAAAAAATATATAGAGGTATCTAAAATGGACGTTCTTATTGGACTAAAATTTTTATAGTTTCAATATAATGATTTATGATGATTTATTTATCCTAAAGTGCATGATTGTATTAGCAACCATATTTTTTTGTATTATTTTCTTATAATGTTGCTCCCAATCAATGCTTGTGCATACCAACCTATGGAAACTCATTTATGCCTAGACATTGTCAATAAACAATCATTCCAGGTCAAAAAAACATAATATTATAATTACTATCATTATTTTTTATCATCATTATTTGAAAGGAAATGATATCTACAAATAAATGAATTAAACAACTTGTTACCTCAAATCTACACCTAAAAGTAATGAATTTTCAAAAAAAAAAAATTTCCATTTTGAAAACTGAAGTGGAATGAATATGCTACCCCTATTTGATATAAAAAATAATGACCTTATGATGGATCATTTACTTTTAACATCGCTGGTAAGCAATAGACTAAAAAACTAGTGCTTTTCATTTGAAAAAAAGAAAGTATTGATGATTTTGTTTATAAAAGAAGGAATATTTTAAAAAATATTGGGATGTCTGCATTTGCCAAGCAAGGGATTTTAATGTGAACCAAACCTATTGTATGATGAGCATTCTAATAAAAAAAAACAAGATCCTCTATAAATATAAAGAAATGAATATGTATGCATGATACTAATACATGTGTTGATGAATGCCCATATGTCCATACACATAGAAAAGAAACATATTGTAATGCTATACATGACAATGAAATGACCATAAATACAAATATTAATATGACAATAAGATACAAGCTCAAAAGATTCTACCTAAATGAATAAAAAAAAACCCCAAGAAGATTTGAAAACACATTTGCATAAATAGATAAGTTCATTGGAAAACCTACTTTGGTTGGGTTTTAACACGACTGATTGAAAGGAAAAGCGTTAACCTATTACTATCGACGCTATAATGCAAGCCCAATTACAAACCAAACATAATAACCATAAGTATAAATCACAAAGACATTCATAAGATTATTAAAGGGTCGCAAAAATAATCTTTTATAGATAATATCAAGTCTATTGGAAAAGTAAACAAAAAGAAGACCCAAAACATGCTTAAACAAGGTATTTTAGAAACCCCTACATTGCCAATAAATTTCAAAGCCTTAAAGTTTTAACTTTCACATTGAAAACAATCATAGTTATTACATCAGATATCCTCAATTTTACATCACAAATATATAACCAATAATAATAGAAAATGTGAACCAGAAGATTTCAAAAATCAAGTTTTTTTAAACCAAAAAAGGATTGCAAGAAGGCATATAAACATTTCCAGTCTTTATCAATCAATAAGAATACCATTATAAAACTTACAAACACCCAAACATAACATTGAATAAACAAAAATATCAAAGATAATGAACAAATTGAAACAAAAAATATTACAAAAACAAAGACATCAAAACACTATAGAGAGAGAAATATAAAGATTATAAAATGATAAAGAAACATAAACAGAAATATGAACACCAACATGTATAGAAGGAATTAGGTATACCTAAGCTGGAAAATTAGAGTTTAGGTTGGATTATTTGACTTTTAGAGTTTCTAAACCTATTTCCTTCTTAAATTTTTTCTTTGACTTTTAGTTTTTTTTCTTGCTCTATCTGACAATATTATTCAAACCAAACCCTAACTTACTAGGTCATTCTCACTATTTTTCTATCCAACTTCCTCTTACTATCACTCTTTCACTCTAACTTTAACTCTCACTTCTCTATCTCTTTATCTCTTCCACTAATTGTAACTTTTACCTCCCATTTTATAGTGAAAAAGGGTAAGCAAACACAAAAAGAATCCTGACCCTTTTCAAACCTTAGGATGAGTGTTGCGATGTCGCGGTCGCACAAATTAATTACCCTAGCTTCAAATACAACACACAAGATAGTATAGAGCAAGCAAGGGGTCGATCCCACGAGGAAGTTTCAAGTCAGATTTTTATGTTGTACGTTATGTAATTGGGGGGATTTGGTTTGTGATTATCTAAACTATAGCAGCAATTAAACTAGCAAACAAAATTAATTAAAACCGAAACTTATCAAGAAAACAAACCTTGGTCGCAAGCACACATCCACCAACGGAAATTAGAACCGATCCTT
>Ga0325410_1000707_pt1 | contig 35218 bp, 19 predicted proteins | sample PopdelMetagenome_16_FD_206182 | JGI IMG/M metagenome (GOLD analysis project Ga0325410, IMG submission 206182) | Populus deltoides microbial communities from Bellville, Georgia, United States - Xylem-PdIQD-R3 | ecosystem: Host-associated > Plants > Phyllosphere > Stem > Wood/Secondary xylem...
TTTTTTTTTTATTAAAAAAAAACACTTTTCTTTGTTGAAAAAAAAAAATAACCACTATGTTCATAATTCAAATCCTTAACTTTTTCTTTTTTTCTCTCAAATCTTTTACAGAACAATTAAAGCATCTTTATCAGCTCTTTTTCTAGGTGACTTTAATTCCCTCAGAAAAGGAAAGAGGTAACATCTCAAGGATTTGTAAGATTTCCAAAAATATCCTTCCAATTTCTTCTGGCCAGTTTCTTCTTGCAACTCATCATTCATCTGCATCATACTCCGCGTTAATAGTTTCAGGAATACCCAGCAAGAATCATTCTGATCCTATCTCTGTTCATCCGAAGAAAGGAAGGAATAAACTCTCATTTAGACCTGGGAAAGAACGGGCTAAGGATACCCAAAGTCAAAGAGTTTAAACTTCAAGTGTGGAGGCAGTTGTGCTGAGGTTGTTATCGATCTTTTTCAACATGTTATATCAATGAAATGAAAGTTTTGCTCCAAGTTTTCTTCCTGTTTGTGAAAGGTGGTTTCCTGCAGGTATGATCTGTTGTTCCAAGGCAACTAATTTTCCTTGCCATTGACTGTTCCTTCTAAAGTTTCAGAAAAATAGATTCTGTCTTGTAATTTCAAGAAAGTTGTTGCATGTGCTATTTCTCCAACCCTAGTGGAAGCTCATGAAACACTGCCATGTTACAAGAGATGACACAGACGGCAACAAGTTTCAACGGGATGATATATGCTAGCAAACAGGCTGTTTATTTTTACATTCAGCAGAGCAGAACTGGTGCTTCATGCTACTAACATATCTATTAGGAGACCTGACAAACATATAGAAACAAAGGAGAAAGCAGCCATAACAGGCAGTTCCTGGTCAAGGTATGGATCATCCTCTGCTTTTGTCAGCATCAATTCCTACATCTGGGCCAGGGTCTTCTTCTACAGGTTCTTCCTTGGCGGGGTGTATGAATTCACGGCCTGCCTCCTCCTTGTTGTACCCTTCAGTTTCTAGCTCGTCCCTTGTAGACCGCCCTCCATGGCTCCTCTCTAGCCATAATGATCACGAACGTCAAGAATCATAAATAGTAGTATTATTCACAAGCATGCAAATTTAAACCAGCAGAGATAAACGTAAAAGCTGGGTGGAGAAAGGGTTACGTTCAGCTAGGAATTCCAGAGCTTCAAGGCTCTCACCACCTCTCCTTCTTTGCCTTGGCATCAAGTTGTGATCTTACCTGCTGTGTGGACTCCATTTCCCTCGAAAATATCTATCTTTATTAACCAGTAATACTAGAATAAAAGTGGTGTTCTGATACAACAATTTAAACCGTGACACGTGGGTTTGACCTATCAAACCCAACAATGTTTGGCTTCTATTTTTTTTATTAAACTTTTTATTTAAATTTTAATTAATACTCTTTTATTATTTATTTATTTTTTAAATTTTTATTTAAAATTTAATTAATACCCTCTCTTATTTTTTTAAAATTGTTTAGTTCACCTTTTCAAAAATAGTAATTAATTTTTTAATTAATTTTTTAATTTTATAACACTTCAAAGAAAGAGATTGTTGTATTTTGTCTTTAATTTTTTTTTTATTTTGATATTTCATATAAATAAATTTTATTGGTATAATGCTTTTATAAAATTAAAAATCGTTTGTTCTTAACTACTAAAATGAACCTCTAAAAAAATAAAATATATGAAATAAAAAGAATCATTATGTTAAATATTTGCATGAGCATTTGTTTTTTATTTTCGAGTTTAATTTTTAATTAGTGTTAATTTTTTTTTTATTGGCTAATGTATTTTTTTTATTTTATTAAATATAAATAAAAAATATTATTTTTCTATTAAAAAATATTATAATACTTGAAAATACATTAATAATACCAGTATATTAAAAAAAATTAACTTGAAAAACTAACCGTCGTGAAGTACGGCTACCAGCTTTGTATTAATTAATTAGTTTTACTAATCTACAGCTTCTAAGTTATTTGCAAGTCCCTGACACTCGTCATCTCAATTTTTCTTGAAGAAGATATAGCCTTGAGTGGGCCATATTTATTTCCCACATCAAGAGGCCTTACTGCACCGAGCAGCACTAGCCACCCAGTGCTTCCTCATCCTGGTACAGTACCGTATTTCTCTTCCTTTCTTTCTTCTGATTTTGCCTCTTTTATGGAACATATTGAGAGCAAAGAGAGAACAAGTTTAAAGGACCTTTCTTGATCAATGAGTTAATCTAAAAGCAAGAAACGAAGTGGTGGATGAGTTTACTAAAGTTTTGTTGTGTTTGACTTCAGAGATGAGTACAGGGATGTCTTCTCTACTGCATGGAAACCCAAACTGCAGCATCTTACGAAATAATGGAGCTACCTCCTTTGTGGGGTTCTCAGCTCTTCCATTCATGCAATTGCGAGCTGGAGCTTTCATGAGAGGTCTGTTAGCAGGTTCTTTTTTTCTTATCATTTTGAATTTTGTCTTGTTTCTGTACTACTCATATGTGATGAAAGCTATTTAGATGATATAATTCGTTTCAAAATTCTTTGAATCTAAAAGTGGTTGTTTTTCTTAGTCTTTTTTGGACTCATTTACTTTGAATTGCTTCAAATGTATTCTCAAGGAGTAACTGTAGATGGGGTTTCCTTATCTGATGGAAGATTGATTGGTCTTAGTGAGATTAGCTCTAGAAGTTCTCTTTTGGGTATAAAAGTAGATAAAATCTAGGCATGTTTTTGCACTATTGAAGAATGCCCTGAGATTTGAGCCGATTTTGAAACTCCAATTAATAATCTAAATTGTTCCCAATCTATGAGGGTAGCTATGAATACTTGTTGAGTATCTTTAGGTTGTTGATCCCTACGGAAATGCCCTTTTATCCCTTTCCTTTTGCAGCTGATTGGATACTATGATTGCCTCATTTCCTCCCAAGATTTTCTTTTGGTCCTTAATGAGGCATGTGATTCTTTATTATAATTTAGCAATTAAAATGTGTAGCCCAGCCAAGATGCACCGACATCAACTTCTGCTATGGATTCAGCATGTGTACACTGTTTCTTGATTTCATGTGTTTCATTCACAATGATGCTAGTTAACCTATAGTTCTAACTGCAAATTAATTACATGAAATTAGAATTTTTTGTCCCAATTTTAAATTCTGTCCTGAATTCAGCATGCACAAAATGTTTCTTGCTTCATGTGTTGTTTGTGTTGATACTGATATTAGTTTACCTTGAGCTTAAGTTCCAATAAATTATATGCAATTACCAATTCCCAACGCAACTTCATGATTTGAGTATTAGTTATTCTTGGATCCCTGTTCTGACAATATTTATCAAGCAGACTTGATGAGTACTGTTGCAAGGACACTTCTTGTCTTCAAGGCCTGTAGTGTTACTCTTACTAATGATATTATCAACTATTCAGGAAGATTAATTCCACAAAGCTTGTATAGAAAGGAAAAATTCAGTTTTCCAAGAAAAGGACTTGGCAGCATGATGTCAAAGAAAGTGACCTTTACTACCCGTAGTAGCAGTGAAGATGGTTCCTCCGATCAAGGCAAGGCATGTACGAGCAGCTATTCATGATGAATTTGAGTGTTATGATTATTCCTTTTTTCTTTAACTTAAAAAAATAAAAGATTTCCTTGTGTGTGTAAAAGTGGCTGGCTGCTAAATGTCAGTGCCTCTTAAATGAATGTCAGTCATTTTGGTGTTCTAATTTTGTTGACTTGGATGTTGTATTCATATCTTTCTTGTACTTGTTCCTAGAACAGACTCCTTTTGGGTACAACAGGAAGGATGTCTTGTTGATTGGACTTGGAGTCACACTTCTCGGCATTGGCTTGGAAAGTGGATTGGAGGTATCGTGGCATTCTCATCCTTAAAATCATTCCAACCTTTTCCATTTCCATTATTTTCTGTTTCCTCTTTACTTACACACCAATTTGCACTGCCTCACTGATCGATGGAGTAAACTGCTATGTTATGCATTAGCAGTTTTTATTGTGCTGCAATGTTTCGCTTGTTACATTAAGATGTTTTCTGGAATTTGTTTTTCTTAATCATGGATAGATATCATGCATTGAGATAGTTCGCTGTATACTTGCATTATCTGATGGTCCTTTTATGATGGATTCTGCAGTATGCTGGTGTTGATCCTTTACAAGCAGGGAATGTTGTTCAATTGGTATTAGTTTTGGGTCTAACAGTTGGATGGATTTCAACATACATCTTTAGGGTTTCAAACAAGGAAATGACATATGCCCAACAACTTCGTGATTATGAAAACAAAGTCATGGAGGTATTGTTTTTTGTAGAGTTTTCTTCTCAAATCTGCAGAAGTAAAGTATTTATTTGCCAAAAGTCATGCATGATGCATATATGACATTCTTTTATTTACTGCGACAGTGGTTCCTTTTTGATCGATTTTGTATGCTTGTTCTTAGATGCATATCTTGTAGTATCTCGTAAATGGTTGAAAAAACAAAATAAAACTACATATTTCTTTTCTTTCTTTCTTTTTTCTGAGTCCTGAATTGCTCTTATTAACAAATTAGTACTTAAATATTCCATACAATTCTCATATATTTTCATAAAGAATGTGAAGGGTAGCCATTCATTTCATTTAGTGGAAAAGGAGTTTTGGTAAAAGCTGACAATTTGATGTTTGATATGCTGCAAAAGTTTTCTTGCATCTACTCTTTTATTTGCATCTTCGTTTATCTGTCAACATGTATAGTCAGTCACTTCACACCTTTTTGTGTAGAACCGGACTCTAGATTCTTTTAGTACATGGAAAAAGTATGGGAAAATACCCAATAACCACTTTGAATTCCTATTTTGTTTGCTCCTGACATGGAATCGGGCCTCAATCTGGTTTTGCAGAAGCGGTTAGAGGGCTTGTCAGAAGCAGAGTTAGAAGCGTTGCTTGAACAGGTTGAAGAAGAGAAGAGACGCCAAGCAAGTGGTGAGAAGATCAACTAAAGCTCCATTACCCTCTACTAAACCCTTTGTCCACAAAGTTGCTGTAAAATAATCAAGTATGGTCTCTACATTCATAGGTTATATCCATTTTTAAAAGTCTGAGGTTTACCTCAGTTGTATCAACCGATATGTCACAATGTGATGTTCCAACTGCAAAATCTTACAGTGGTGATCTTCATTGTCCAAAGTTACTGTTGGGTCATTCCTTTTATATTCAAAAAAAATGTGGCATATTGAATCAAAACTAGCTAGTTGCAGTTCACCTCTTGCCTCCTCCAAGGGCTGAAATGTGCAAGGATCACAAAAGAGGGCTCTTAGTAAGTGGATTGAGATCCTGGTAAAAAAGAAGTTCTTCTTATAACTGTCATCCCTTTTGAATGGAAAAACTTTAAAGTTTGAATGGATTCAGATTGAGCGATTCTCGGACACACCCAATGCTAAGAATCCTTTTAACATTAACATGGTGATATCTCTAAACGTCTTATGTTCTAGCCTGGACATTTGTTTCCAGCAACTGTTGCTAGTCCTAGACTTAAAAATGTTCAAAAATTGTTGATGATAAAATGCGCCATGCCCTTCCCTTTCACATTTTCAAAACATTTCTTCATAAATTACTCTTTGATTTATTGCAAGGCCATTGGAAATGGACTAAGCAAGTTAATCCTCCAATGCTTCTTTGCCCTTCCATTCTTACAGTAAAGAATGTTTTAGAATCATTTGCTTCAATCACCAAAGTGAGTTTGCCTGCAAACTAAATTCAGTACGATAATCTCAATGTGATTCGTATATATATTCTCATTATACAATTAACATATAATCTTGTCTTAATTACAATACATTGTATGTCCTAAAATATAAGACCATCATACATAGATAGCATGATATTAGGGATATCAAATCACTATTGTCTGTTACACTCCCCCTCCCCAATTTGAGCTTGAGATGCGAGAAAGCTCAAATTGGCAAAGCAAATGGAGCAGATGAGAGCCCTTTGGTGAAAATATTGGTGAGAATATCGGCCACATGATCACTACTGGAAACAAACTTGACTCAGATATCTCTCGACGCAACTCGTTCATGAACAAAATGCAAAGCAACCTTTAAATGCTTAGTCCTAGCATGATTAATAGGATTGACTACGAGATACGTGGTGGAAATATTATCAGGGTAGACGAGGTGCAATAGATAAGTCACTAAGCGAAGAATGAAACCAAGATGATTCGGCAACATCAGCGGCAAGGGGATGATACTCAGATTTTATACTACTTCATGAAACTTGGGATGACCACACAGCAACTAAGATCAGAACTTGATGCCAAGGCAAAGGAAGGAAAGGTGGTAAGTGCCTTGAAGCTCAGGAATTCCTAGCTGAACGTAACCCTTTCTCCACCCAGCTTTTATGTTTATCTCTGCTGGTTTGCATGCTTGTGAATAATCACCTCTTCATTGTCAACTTGGAAACTAATACTACTATTATTCTTGACGTTCGTGATCATTATGGCTAGAGAGGAACCATGGAGGGCGGTCTACAAGGGTACAACAAGGAGGAGGTAGGCCGTGAATTCATACAACCCCCCCAAGGAAGAACCTGCAGAAGAAGACCCTGGCCCAGATGTAGGAATTGATGCTGACGAATGCAGAGGATGATCCATACCTTGACCAGGAACTGCCTGTTATTGCTGCTTTCTCCTCTCTGCTCTCTGTCTCTATATGTTTGTTAGCTCTCCTAATAGATATGTTAGTAGCATGAAGCACTAGTTCTGCTCTGCTGAAAGTATAATTAAACAGCCTGTTTGCTAGCATCATCCCGTTAATAGCATCATCCTGTTTGTTGCTGTCTGTGTCATCTCTTGTAACATGGCAGTGTTTCATTGTCACAAATATCAAATTTCAACGTAAAATTGTTTTTTGTTTTCATTGATCTCTAAAGGAAGAATTCAGTCCTTTAAATACATGTAATAATCTCTAATTTACCGTCTCTAATCCCTGATTCGTAGTCTATAATAAATACAAGATATTCTGTTACAATTTGGTTTCTATATATTGTTGATATTCTTGCCATAATACACACTGACATCCCTCCTCAAATTGATGTTGGCCGATCAAGAAGCATCAATTTGTCAATCATGAGTTGATGTCGAAGCCGAGACAAGGCCTTCGTAAAGACATCAGTTGTGTGATGCTCGGTGGAAATATAAGGTAGTGTAAGAATATTATGATCAAGAGCTTCACGAATGTAGTAACAATCAGCTTCAATATGTTTGATGCGTTCATGAAACACAGGATTAGTAGCAATTTGAATAGCACTTGTGTTATCAGCATGAAGAGGTGTAGGAGTGTGCTGAGGAAAACCAAGTTCACGTAGCAAACCCTGGAACCACACAATTTCAGAACATGCAGAGGATATAGCTCGATACTCAGATTTTGTGGAAGATTTTGAGATTTGGTCTTGCTTTTTGCTTTTCCATGAAATGAAAGCATTTCCAAGAAACATACACCACCCAGTAACAGACCGACGTGTATCCATGCACCTTGCCCAATCTGCATCACTATAACCTGTTAATTGTAATGAATTATCAGCAGGAAAAAATAATCCTCGCTCAGATGTGCTTTTAAGATAGCAAAGAATTCTTCGGACAACAGTTAAATGAGGTTGATGAGGAGCCTGTAAAAATTGACTGACTTGTTGTACTGCAAAAGAAATATCTGGCAGAGTAATGGTTAGATATTTCAAACTACTCACCAATTGCCTGTATATGGAGGGATCAGGTAACATGTCACCATCATTCTAACAAAGTTTTAAATTAATCTCGAGAGGTGTAAGAACGATATTCCCTGATTCAAGACCGCCCAAGAGAAAAATCTCTTGGGTGTATTTATGCTGATGTAGAGAAATCCCATTGGACATAGAGTGCACCTGTAGACCAAGAAAATAGTAAAGGTGTCCCAAATCCTTCATATGAAGTTCACTATTAAAAGAACGTTGTAAATCCTCAATGAGTGGAATGTTAGATCCTATAATGATAATATCATCCATATATACCAGAAAAGCAACAATACCAGTAGTAGTTTGCTAAAAAAACAGAGAGGAATCATATTGGCTCTGAATAAATAGTTTTAGAAGAGTAGTGCGGAATTTTTCAAACCATGCACGTGGTGCTTGTTTTAGACCATACAGGGACCGTTTCAACCAGCAGACTTAATCAGATGGGTGAGTAAACATATCAGGAGGAGGAGTCATATAAATATTCTCTTTCAGGTCTCCATGTAAAAATGCATTTTTTACATCTATTTGACGAAGTGGTCATCTCTTGGATGCAACAATTGCCATAATGGTTCGTATGGTAGTCATTTTAGCCACAGGTGCAAATATCTACTTATAATTAATACCATATGCCTGACAATTTCCAAGAGCCACCAACCGTGCTTTATATCGTTCCACAGATCCATCAGGTTGGAATTTAATAGTGTATACCCATTTGCAGCCAATAGGTTTAATTCCGGTAGGACAAGAAACAATATCTCATGTGTGATTATCCTGAAGAGCCTGAAGTTCCTCTTTCATGGCCTGTTGCCAACAGTCTTGGGTAGAAGCCTGGGCATAAGTCTTACGCATAAAAGTACTATCAATATTAGTTGCTGCGTATCCATACCTGTTTGGGGCACGTGAAACTCGAATTGATCGTCTTAATTGAGGGGAATGATCAGATGTCGGTTCCGTGTCCGGAAGGGGCAAAATGGATGGTAGATGACGTCTTTGATATACAATTCCTGGCTTAAAACGTTCAAAGATATAAGATGGACTATCATCATCAAATGTGGGAAGCTGGATAGGAGTGCATTCTGTAGAGGGATAAGAAGGGAAAAATTCTGATTTTTAAAGAAAATCACATTTCGAGAGATACAAATTTTATGAGCATTTGCATCATAACACACAAACCCTTTATGAGAATTACTGTATTCTAGAAAAGCACAACGAGTAGCTTGGCCTGAAAGTTTATTACATTCAGTAAATGGTAAGTGAACAAATCAAACACACCCAAAAACATGAAGAGAATCATACTCAGGAATAACACCAAATAAAATAGAGTATGGAGATGCAAAGTTTAGAACTTGAGAAGGCAAACGATTATTTAGATGAACGGCTGTTGATAGAGCTTCTATCTAAAATCGAGTAGGTACTGAAGAATCAATTAATAAGGTGCGAACAACATCTAAAAGATGACGATTCTTACGCTCAGCAACTTCATTTTGTTGAGGGGTGTAGGGACAAGATCTTTGAGAGAGAATCTCTTTGTTTTTGAGATATTCCTGAAATTCTTTGGACATATATTCCCCCCCGGAGTCAGAACGAAGTATTTTAATATGAGCAAAAAATTGATTTTTAACAAATACAATGAAAGCCTGAAATGTTGAGAATACATCAGTCTTAGATTGGAAAAAATATATCCAAGTGAAACGACTGAAATCATCAATAAACGTGACAAAATATTTATATTGAGCATGACAGATAACAAGGCTTACGCCCCATACATCAGTATGAATAATTTCAAAACATTTAGAAGCACGACTACCATATGAAGAAAATGATAATGCTTTGCTTTTACCCAATTTGCAAGAACTACAATCCAAAAATTCTGTTGAAAAAGAATTTTTATTTCCCAAATATCCATGTTTCATAAGATGACTCAATACATTAGAATTGGGATGCCCCAATTTCTTATGCCAAAAATGAGGATTATTAATGACAGTAGAATAAGCACAAGAATTAATACTAGGAATAGAAAATTGTATTGGAAATAAACGTCCCACTTTAGGCCCCTTCGCAATCACCTTCTCTGACACTTGATCCTGCACACAACCACCATGACGATCAAAGTGAATTTCACAGTCATTTTCTACCATTTGACCAACAGAGAGTAAACTTGTGGATAATTTTGGTGACACAAAAATATTTTTGAAATAAGACCCCAAATTACCAATCGACAAAATTAGCAAATTATTACTATTTGCTACCCGTATATGTTGATTACCCATGTATTTTCGCACATTATACAACTCATTTTCACTGCTGGTCATATGATTCGACGCTGCCGAATCCATTAACCATTGTTTATTATGTGTCGAATCCAAGGGAAAGTTAAATTTATCTTTCTTACCAGAAATCCCGAGTGCAGAGAAGGCAGATATTATCATCTACTGCACCATCTCGGGAGTGAGAGTGCTCGACGAAGAGCTCACCGACGATGAAGATTCTAGTGTCGACGGTGAGGACACGGCTGCGGCAGCCATAGAAGCAGCCCCCAATGTCGACTGCACAGTAAACCTTTGTCAATTATGTGGTCGCAGATGACATTCCTTGATTACATGCCCCTCTTTCTTACAATAATTACAGAATTTCTCGCTGCAATTTCTGGCAATGTGCCCTAATTCTTTGCAATTAAAACACTGCACACTCACACCCCTCTGTCGTCTCTGTCGTCCCCTTCCTTGACTCATGTAAGCCACATTCATCTCTGTGACAGTGTCCTGAGTTAACTCGTGTTGAGTAGCGAGTCGTCGTTCTCCCCGTAACAGTTCCCCCAAACATTCATCCAAAGTGGGTACTGGACTTCGGTTGATCAAGCTAGCTCTTACGGCCTCAAATTCTGGCAGGAGCTTCATTAAGAACTGGTCCTTCTGGCTCTCGGCATAAACAAGGTATAGTGCTTCTAAACTCTCCTTCGGTATTTTAGAGTAAATTATGCCATTATGCCAGTATATTCACTTCATAGGTTTAGAAATCCAGCATAGAATTGTTCAATTGAGAGATTACCTTGTTTGTAATTCGCAATACACATTTCGACTTGAAATTTTTTAGCCGAATTGTTCTGGGAATAGATGCGTCTGAAGTAGTCCCAAATCTCCTTCCCTGTGCCAAATGATCGAAGATTGTTGATCATATGGGGTTCAACACACCCCAGTATCCAAGAGATAATTTTTGTATCCTTGGTAGTCCATATACTCAGCTCCTGTGGATCGGTTGGTGCTGGTGAAGATCCATCGAGATGCCCCCATAATTCCTTCCCTTTAACAAACATATGAAATTGAAACTCCTAACTGACATAGTTTTTGCCATTTAATCGAGTAAGAAAAGCCTCTCCAGACATCCTAGGAACCCAAAAAAAATTACCAAATAATGACGAATTGAGTCTGTAGATTGAAGAGAAGAACAAAGGTCTAGATCAGAATAATTAGCTCTGATACCATGTCATAAATATCAAATTTCAATGTAAAATTGTTCTCTGTTTTCATTGATCTCTGAAGGAAGAATTCCGTCTAAATACATGTAATAATCTCTAATTTACCATCTCTAATCCCTGATTTGTAGTTTATAATAAATACAATAAATATAAGATATTCTGTTACAATTTAGTTACCATATATTGTTGATATTCTTGCCATAATATATACTGACATTCATGACCTTCCACTTGGGTTTGAGAAATAGCACATGCAACAACTTTATTGAAATTACAAGACAGAATCTACTTTTCTGAGGAACAGTCAATGACAAGGAAAATTAGTTGCCTTGGAACAACAGATCATACCTGCAGGAAACCACCTTTCACAAACAGGAAGAAAACTTGGAGCAAAACTTTCATTTCATTGATATAACATGTTGAACATGTACGAGTAAGATCGATAACAACCTCAGCATAACTGCCTCCACACTTGAAGCTTAAACACTTCGGGTATCCTTGGCCCTTTCTTCCCAGGTCTAAATGAGCGTTTATAAGATGTAATAGCATGTCACATTTGGGATCCTTCCTTTCTTCAGATGAACAGAGATAGGATCAGAATGATTCTTGCTGGGTGTTCCTGGAACTATTAACGCGGAGTATGATGTAGATGTATGGTAAGTTGCCAGAAGAAATTGGAAGAATATTTATGGAATCTTACAAATGTTCTTGTTTCTTGCACAAAAAGGGTAAGAATTTAATCCGGGTCTTAATGAGTAACTTTGGCAGATGTTGACTTGTTACCCCTGTCCTTTTCTGACAGAATTCTCTCATCTTCCAGAGAACCGTTCTTTTTCATCCAAAACTATCCATTCCATCTCTAGAGCTCTTCTAAGTTTTATCTGTTCAGTCTGTCCACAAATACTCCCTGAAATAAAATTGCATAATGATTGAATGATAAGTAAGCCAATTCTGAACCGCTACGCAGCTTGCCTTGATACTGGAGAAAACACAGGCAATCTTAAATGCAGAACGCAGGCAAAGGCCCGGTACAATTTCGTAGCTGAGCTTTGTCATTACCTATTGATGAAAGAGATGTTGGAGAGAGAGCCCTTTCTTTGCAAGATCCTCACCCCCATTTTTGGAGTGATTGCATGTCGAACGTGTCCAATTCCATTCTTTGCCTCTGCCATCTTCCATCACGGCAAAAAGTTCATTGTGAGCTTAAGCTTCAGAGCAATAACCATCCCCAGTCAAAGTACTTCTTTTATTCTACCCAACTGCTCATTCCAGAATATCAAAATCTTTTACCCACGCAAAAGTCATATAACTATTTACCACCAGCATGTTTACCTGTAGGAGTAGAAAGCAATCGTGTCTCTATGGATCAACACCCCTACAATCATTAAGCTGACCTTCGGAAATAGAAACCCATCAGTTTGAAGGTAATATCAGATTGCAAGGGGATAACAAAAGATGACAGCAAACCACATGAGCAAATAATTATTCACGAAAAACTCATTTTTCTTGGTAGAACTGCTGCATGGGTTGATTACGCTTTTTATAAGTTTTAACTCGTAGCTTTCCGAAGATCACCATCAGGCCTCAAAAAATAATAATGCCATAGTAATTGATTGCGTATGCAAGGCAGATCTCAAAAGAAAAACAAGAGAAAATAAACATGAGGCCATTTTACTTTTTCCCTAAGAAGAAACATCTGCTAACGTTCAAGACAGATTAAAAATTAGAAAAAAATATGTAAATTGTGATATTCTTTAAGGGTAAATTTTTTGATCTGGTGTTCCAAGTGATAATACAATGGATCCAGACAAGAGTTCACGGCTATCTTCTTTACAGGGTAAGAACAGAGTTTTGTCTATACTTACAAGTGAATATGTATGATGAAATATAACACTAATATACATTATAATCAGTACCTAGAAAGCAGCAGTAGTAATTTCATTCACGATGATGATGCCTAATTGCAGGATGATGATAGGAAGGTCTCCATACATCCTCCTCAAGCACACAAATGTTTTGCTCCAGCTTTTTTAAGTTGATACTCCTCAAGTGTTCTTTCCAGGAAGCGGTCTGGAGTGAGTCTATTCAATAACATATTGTCATACAACATCATGGCTTCAGTTAATCTCCCAACCTTGCAATATCCACGGATCAGAATCGTATAAGCTATCACATCAGGCAATAAATGTTTGTCTAGCGCACAACGAAAAGCACAAGACGCTTCCTTCATTAGACCTCTTTTACATAGACCATCAATGAGAATGCTGTAACTGACAATATTTGGAGCAATATTGTTTTCAAGCATCTCATTATACAGCTTTAAGCCACTTTCCATCATACTTTGAGATTTGAAATAACCATGAATCAAACAACTATATGTCACCAAATTGGGTTCGGGACCCTCTTCCAGCATTTTGGAAAACATCAACATGGCATCATCCATTCTACCTTCTCTACAAAATGCATCAATCAGTATGGTAAAAGTAATGGCATTGGGTCTGAGCTGTTCACTTGTCATCTTCGCAAAAAGCTGAACTGCATCATCTAACCTTTTGAAATTGCAGTAACAGCAAATCATTGTGTTGAAAGTAAAAACATCAGGTTTTGGCCCTCTGTCAACAACATGGACAAAGAGTCCAAGTGCAGCCTCCAAATGGCCTTCCCTAGAATGCATATTAATGAGAACATTATAAATTGCAATATCAGGGGCCACAGCATTCTTGCACATGAAATCAAAAATACATAATCCTGCAGATGATTTTTTCAGCTTACAAAGTCCATCAATCAGAGTGCAATATGTAATAACATCTGGTTTGAAATCCTTCTTGAGCATTTGGAAGAATAACATCAGTGCCTCATCAACTCTACCAAATTGAGCAGCGCCTTTAATAAGGATGGTGTAGGTCACTGTGTCTGCTTTTATATTTAACATTCCCATTAGATAGTACACCTTCATAGCACCAACTATGCATTTCAATCTACAGAAGCTGTCTAGCAAGGTGTTCAAAGTAAAAACATTGGGACTTAAACCCCTATTCACAGCTTGAAAGAAGAATCTTAGTGCATCACCCACCAACCCTTGTTTGCATAGACCATTTATCAGAACACTGTAAACAATGGTATCAGGTTCACACCTCTTCTTTATCATATCCTCGTATAAATAAAACCCATCCCTTAGATTTCCTGATTTGCAAAATCCAGCAATGAGAGCGCTGTAAGTTAAAATAGATGGCTCAAAACCAAGTTTCAGAATCTGAACAAACAGTCCACAAGCCTCTAAGATCCTACCATTCTGACAGAACCCCTTTATAAGAATGCTGCAGCTGACCACATTAGGTGAAATCCCTTCATTCAACATTCTCTTATATATCTGAATTACCCTCCCTAAATCCCCAACTTTCACATATGCATCCATGGCTGAGCTGAAACCAACAACATCCAACTTGATACCCTTATCTAATGCTACCAACAAGAGCCTTTGTCCATCTTCCAGCCTCCCTGCCTTAAACAGGCCATCAATAAGAATGCTGTAGACAATTAAGTCAGGTGTCACACCATTCCCTGCCATAACATCAAAAAGCACAAATGCTTTATCCAAATTTCCCTCTTTGCAATATGCATCAATCAACGTGCTAAATGTGACAACATTTGGTTTTGGGCCAATCCTCACTACCATATTAAAATAATCATCTGCAACTCCTATATCATTTTGCATCCAAATAACTTTTAAAATCTTATTGCAAGTAATGATATCCAGACCAAAACCTCCTTGAATCAAAGCTTTATGGAATTTCAAACCCATTTCAACCTCACCCTTGTTCATAAACCTATTCATTACAAATTCATAAACACTAAAAGGCTGTTCTCTCATAGCTGAACACAGCTCACCATACTTATCCACAATTACATCAACACAATGTGAATCAATCAAAGAACCCAACAACAAGTACACCACATTTGGTGAAACAAAAATACCCTTTACACAAACATGCATGAATATATCAACAGATTTATCAAACATCCCTTTTCGACAGTAACTCTCAATCAAAAACCCATAAACAACACTATGGTTTGTCGAATCCAAATCACAAAAACCATCATGAAAGGCATCCAAAGTGTCATAATCATTTCCAAATTGCATGATAAACTTATCGAAAACATAAGCAGCACGACTAAATAATTGGTTTTGAAGCAAGACATGGAGGAGGGCACAGAATGATGGTGCAGAGAGTGGTGAAATGAAAAAGCTCTCAGCCCACTCAAAGAATCTAATAGCCGAAAAGGGCTTAGGCTGAAGGGATATGATAACGTCTGGTACATGGTAGAGTTGTAATTTAGAGAGAAGAATAGGGTTTAAGGGTTTAGGGTTTTGTTGGTTGTGAAAGGCTTTAACAATTTGGTGTATAAGGCTCCAGTTCTTGTTCTTAGAAGAAGAAGAGCTAGAGAAAAAGTAATAATAAGAGCAATGATTGTGACTTTTAGTAATAGATGAGAAAATAGCAGAAGGGCTTTTGATATTAACTAGTATCTTTGAGATTATTAAGGATGAATTACAAAGGTACATAGTTTTGAGTACCATTTAATCTCCCTTTGCCAGCTGACATACCCCTAGTTTGGCCTGTGAAACAACTGAGGGGAGACCCTTATCTAGATTTCATAGTTTGGTCATCATGAAACCTATGAAGTCACACATTTTTTTCTCTGCAAAAAACACAAACAAGGCAGTCATATATCCAGAAAGCAACCTAGAAACAACGAAGATTGGAATTTGAACACTGTCTCTTAGAAAGTTTACAACTTTGATACATTAGTGAAGCAATTACACACTAAAATGAACTGTAATCAGCTCAAATTTTACAATTTAGCAATCAAGAAAGTCCAATTAGCAGATAAAATAGAGCTAATACAAAAAGAAAGAAAGAAAGAAAGAAGCTTGTTTTCCATTACTTATTACCAAGTTAATAATGCTTGCCAAAAAAGGTAGAAAAAAACGAATTTCTCATTCAAAACAAAGAGCTCTCCAGCATGATTAAATTTCACCTCCCAATTGATGTGTATTTCCACCCTTGACTATAGTCTATATGAAGAAATTTTGTTCTCTGGTAACCTAGCACAACAATTTTTGGATGCCAAAAAGTTCATATCCAGCCTAAATACACTACTGAACTCCTGTTTTTCACTTGACTCGACTATACCAGTCCTATATGGAGAGACTAATTATGTAATCAAGTTGTATAAAGCATTACATGTAAACTATAAATACTAAAAAAGCTTATTGCAGATATGTAAAGTGTGAAAATGACTCGTCATAAATTTAAAATGAGAAAATCTAAGAATCAAAGGGGTACCTGCCTTAGACAAAGCAACATGCAGGCTGGCAGTTCATTATTTGATATAGAGGCTGAACTAGGATTGTATAGAATTTGCATGTTCACAGTAGAAGGTTATTTAACTATAATAAGCATACCATTAATTAATGGACCCAACTCTTCCCCAAGTTTGAGTTTGGTCTAAATCACTGTCAAACTAATGCTATAGCCACTTCCAAGTTGCCACGTATATGGAGAGACTAATTATGTAATCAAAATCAATGTTCAATTACTCGTTCAATGCTGATATCTTATGTTCAAAATGGTCATTTTCTATTATTTTTTATGTTGGTTGTATATAACACTCTACCCCTCATGAGGTAAACAAATGCTTTCATGAATTCCAGGTCAGATATTACCTGGGTCCTATGGTAGACAAACGTACTTTTTAGTCCCTCACGGCCCCTCCAACAAAATAAAGCACCCATTATTGCAGCAATAAATGAAACACAAAAGCATTTGAGCAAAGCCCAGAACCAAGTGGACAAGTCGTCTAAGAGAACCCTTAAAAAAATGAAAGAGAACCCACAGGACTTGAGAAAACAGGCAAACATAACAGTGCAAAGGAAAGAATAAAAAAGAAAACTTTGATCATCGTACAAGATAAGGTAAGGATTAAGGAGATTGCTTACTTGGTTAGTAAAGACAGATAGAGAGAGACCAAACAACTGAGAGAAGATAAAGAGGTTTATAGCAATTTAGATAACAAGCATCAAGCAGCGATAAAATACAACTCGTATCTTATGTATAAGACCAAAGACTCCAGGTCCAGGGACTAGCAAACATCTTGTTAAACCCGACCATCTAATTAAAAGTGTAGAAATGGTTAGGATGGGAAAGGAAAGCAGCCCCTGTTTTTAAATTGTTTGTTAAATGGGATTTGTGGTCATCAACTTTCACATAAACCAACAAAAATTTCAGTATTTCAAGCATTGTCAAAGGGCAAGGAAGGAACACAAGGACAGAGTTAAAGGGACAGGCCCTTTTGAAATTAAAAAAAAAAAAACCGATAATCCAAACCAGAGTGAATTGAGTAAAGCAAAGCAAAGCAAAAGCAACAGAGTGATTAAAAAGAATGAATGAGCAATAGAGGTTAGCAAGAGGGTGGGTGAGGCTGAATTAGAGAAATGAGACAAGAAAATGGAGGCACTCTGTTGATTTATCGAACAAATTAGGAGTAGAGAAGAATAAAATATCCCTAAATCAAAAACCCTAGTTTCTAAATCAAAAACCCTAGTTTCTAAATCAATGGAAGCGAGATTAGGGTTTTATTGAACAAATGAGGAGCAGAGAAGAAGAAAATATCCGTTGATTTACCTGTGGTGGATTCTGATTTGCTGCAGAGAAGAAGAAAACCCTAGCTTTTTGGTGTGGTGTTTTATACGATTTTCTCTCTTTTTTTTTTCCCGCGCAACAGAGAGGGAAATGAAGAAAAAATAACAAAGTTTTATATTTTATATGAAGGGCAGTATAGGTATTTAATAAATAATAAATATCGTGCATGAATTTGGACTTTGAGAGTGGAAATATAGTTCCTTTTTAAAATAATTTTTATATTTAAATATATTAAAATAATATTTTTTTTATTTTTTAAAAATTATTTTTAAGATTCAGATATAAAAAAATTTAAAATATATCAAAAATTAATTTTTAATAAATAAAAAAATTTTAAAATTTTTTAGAAACTCGGTTTATACCGCATTCTTAAACGATACCTGCCAAACATAGCCTAAAAGGTGGACTAGAATAGAAATGATAGTATAGAGTTGTGGTTAATTATGCCTAGTGTTTTTTTTTTTAATTAATGTGAATTCTCATGTCAATTTATATCTATTTTAATTAATTATATAAATTTTAAAATTAATAATTATATAAAATTAAAAAAACTTAAATTCATGATCTTCAGGAAAATAAATTCAACACTTGAACAGTTAATTAATTAAATTAATATAAGTTAGAGGATCCTTTTAGTACATATTTTATTAAATTTTAAGTCCCTCCACCAAAGATAAGTTAATGACGTGTCATGTTGAAAGCATGACATATATCCAATGCCGAGAATAATTATTTGGTATGTCAAACCTATATTTCTTAAATTTTTATAAAAGGAAAAAATACTAAAATAATTTTTTGTTGTTTTATTATAGATTTGTTATTATTTTTAATAATTTAGCTAATTGTTTAGTTATTGACCACACAAAAAAGTGCTTTTTTTATTGTCTTATAAATTTTTTTATTTTATTTTGAAAAGTAAAATTTATCTTATACTTCATCAATGAAGGATAAGATTATTAATTATTGGTGAGAAACACTTAATTCAATTTGTGTATATTTTCATGGAAAACTATTTTCTATGATTTTTCAATTTAAAAGTTTTGACTTTATGTGTTTAAGATCTTATAATTTTTACATATAATTTATTTTTTCCTTAATGTTTTTATTTATCTTTTCAAAATAAGATGTAAAAAATAAATAAAGAATAATTTAATAAAAATTAACAAGATCTTTTAAATATTTTCTTTCATTTTTTTTGTATTTGTTAAAACAAATTAAAAAAATTATAATGTAAATAAGAAAATAAAATTTATTTATAACAATAAATAAATAATTGGTAAAAATATTTGACTATTTTTTTAATTTTCTAGTCAATTTTTATCTTTTCTAAAAATTTTTAATATTATGTTGGGCTCTAATTGTGATATGTCATTGCTTAATTAGTCTCTCAATTTAAAAGACTATTTAAATCTTTTCTTTCAATTATTTTATATTTTTAAAATAAATTAAAAATACAGTGTGAATAAAAAATTAAAATTTTTTTCTAGCAATAAAAAAAATAAAAAAATAATTGATAAAAAAAATCTTACAATTTTCTAAATATTTTTTTAAAAAAATTTGTAATTAATTTTTCTTTTATCTAATTAAAAAAAAACAATATTGAGAGCTCTCAAATCTAAAACAAAACATAATTATTATTATTAAAAAAAATTAGGACTTTGTGTTTTACTATGTACTAAAACAACACAAGGAGGTGTGGTTTGAAAAATTAAAAAGTCATTTTTAAATTAGATGAAGGCAAGAAGTTCTTTTTACATTTTTCAACATAAAAAAATTACTTAATTACCTTTAAAAGCAAAAAACAAAATATTAAACCTTCCTCCGGGAGCTTTATTGTATTTTTTTTAAATAATAAAATGACTTATTTAACCTTAAAAGCAAAATTTCTAGAACTTATATTGAGGGACCTTTGTGTTTTTTCATCATAGTTTTTTATTTTATAATAATCAGGTTAATTTTTAATTTAATTGAATTAATATAGATATTATTAAAAAAAAATGTACAATTTGGTGTGTGCATATATGGATTGTATTTACTCTTTTTAGGCAGCACGTGAGATGTTATATAGTGTCCAAACAGTAACTTTTAGGATGGTGTCAAATTATATTGACATCCCATCCATCCTTGTGTGGCATGTTTGCCTCTAATTTGGTGCATATAATTTTTTCCCCTCTCTTTTCCTTGATCTCCGTACTAAGCTTTTAAAATTTCAAAGTAGTCATTTGATTTCTTCTTCATTTATATTTGATTTTTTTTATTGCTATTTTTTTTATTTGAGATGATTTATGAAATTGGATTTCTTTTATTTTACCCCCTTTAATTTTTTTTATCTTTCAGATTTGATCCTTATTTTTTTAATTGATATTTTTTTTTTGTTTTGGGAGATATTCAAAGTTTTTTTATGATTTCATCCTTCTTAGGTTTTTTTTCTACCAATTTGATTATCATTCTTTTAATTGTTATTTTTTTTATCTTGAAATTTTTTTAAATTGAGTTGTTTTTTCAATTTCATACTTCAACATTAAATTTGTTGAAAATCGAGCTTCTTGATTAAGCCTGAGTCTAGGATTTTACAAGTTGTGAATTTGAAAAATTAACTCATATTTAGAAAATTCGCTCAGGTTTGCTTGTTTTTTCTTCATTTTCTTAAGCTCATGTTTTTTTAGTTTCATCTCACGACATTTATTTAATTCGAGATTGGCTTCCATAATTTTTTTTTTTAATTTGCATTCTATATAATTTTTCACTAATTTTGATAATGACTTGGGTTATTCCATATCTTTTTATTTGTTGTTCTTTATTTAATTTAGCTTTTTTTATAAGAATTTTGTTTTTAAATTAAATTAAATTAATTGATTAAATATAAGCATGAGATGTTTATCTCATAATATTTTATTTACTTTGCTTTTTAGGTCATTGCTCTAACAACATGTACGAGCTCTTTTAGTGTTGTCATAAAACCTTTTGCAATGACGTTTTAATTGTCTCAATAAGCTTTTTATAGTGGTGGAATTGTGTCCATGACAGAGTGATGACTTATCTTCAATAAGCTTTTTTTCTCTCTCTCTCGAGTATGATACTGACAACTTATTTTTTATGGTTAATTATTGTTTTTTTTGTTCTCATTATTTATAATGTTTTTTTTAGATTATATTATTTAACTAATCAAGCTTATTGAACATGGTTAAGTCAATCATTTGGATCTTATATTTCTCTTAATTCTTTAAAAGCACTAGCATCACCTTGACATTCTTTTTTTTTATGTTAGGAAAAATTTAACCCAACTTGCAGCGTAGTACATGCCATCTCTCTAGTAAATAAACTAGAAGAGACAAGGGTTTCACTGCAGCAAGTTTTTTTATTATTATATAAATAAAACAAAGCCATATGGAAAAAATATTGTGCATTTTCTATTGTGCACTCTATTACAAATCATTATGAATTGAAGCAGTGATTCTTTTCCAAAATTTCTTTTTGGTCACAAAACATTTTTTTTGCTCGTTTGCACTCTTTTTAACTCAAATTAATACCTAATTGGTTTTTTTTCTTAAGAGAGGCTAGAATTGAAAGACAGAGGAACAAAGTAAAAAAGACGAGAAAAATAGGTGTCAAATTTGAATTTCATGCAAAAAAAAATCATTTTGGTCCCACTTAATTTTAACAATGTTTTTTTAAAATTCAATTTTCATACAAAACTTTATTTTTCTCGTTTTTCGGTCCCAATTTTATTAGAGGAGAAATAGATAAGAGAGAGAGAATCATCGAATTTTAGCATAAAATGAGAAAAGCCATTGTTAACATCGATTCCGACCATCAAAGTGGTTGAAATTAGTGGCAATAAGGTCCATTCAATGAGAGGAGTCTAATAATGGTTGTTTAGAACCTTAATATTGCCTTAAAAAACATATAAACTCGAGAAAGAAAAACTTTACCAAAGTGGTTTGGATTGTTTTTTTTTTAATAGGTTGGGAAATTAATGTCTAGATGTTCTAATAGTATTGGTAAGGTGTTTTGGGTTAAAAAATAACTTTTTAGGGCATAAAACACATCACCTTGATTTACAGTTACCTTTACAGTTGCTAAAATCTAGGTAGATAAATGACACGTTGTTTGGCCCAACAAAGGATGTGTCATCTGATTTTTTTAGTAAAAAAATATATTAAATCGAGTTGAATCCATGACCTATATTGTAAGTTTGACAAGTTAAGTCATAACGTCATAGTGGAAACTATATTAAATGAATTTTTTTTGTTTAATGCATTTTTGGTCCCTTTATTAAAAAAATTACAATTTCACCATTTTGTTATCAATGGTTTTTTTATTTAACTTTAAATAAAAAAGACCTTGTTTTTATTTAGCTAAAAAAATTGGCTTGTTTTTGCTATCCTAGTCCCATGTGCATGTCCTGGTTATTTTTGTCATCCTTTATTATCAATTATCTATTTTTTTATATAAAATAAAAAAGACTTCTTTTTGTTGTTTAGCTAAACAAAATTAGACTTGTTTTTGTTATCTCAGTCTCATGTGCATGTCTTGGTTATTTTTTTCTTCTATAAAATTATTTCATACAAAAACAAATTTCATTTGCTTTATTATCGTATAATTAAATGAGAAATAACATCTGGGATTAAAAACAATTATTGAATCTAGTGACATGGATAACCTGGGTCAAAAGTTTTGTTGGTTGACTCGAGTTCACTTAGGTCTTTTTTTAAAAAAATTGAGTACTTTTTTTTTTTACAAATACATCACTCTACATTGAGTTATTTAGAAATTGAGTTTTTCAATTTATTTTTAACAAGATTATTCATGCAGGTCTTGCAGGTCAACCTAAGTTGACTCAGGTAAATCCAATATGTTGTTTTCTCAATATTAAATAAAAATATCATTTAGTGTGTCATTGTCTCAATTTTTTTTTATAATGTTGTCTATTATGCATCAAATTTTGAATTCAAGGTCAATTTTTTTTTAAAAGATGCCTAAACATTTTTTCAGCGTTTAAAAAATATTTTGCTCCGACTTGAGATGTAGAGACAACCAATAATCTAGTTAATGAACTAAAAGAGATAGGGTTTTCATTATATCAAGTTTACTGTTCACAAAGACACAAAGCTATAATGAATTATACAATTCCCTAACAAATGCAACTTTTAAAAGCTTAATTTGATCATTGAAGTTTTAAAGAAATTCAATTTGTTCTTTTATTTTTTTTTAAGTTTACATTTTTTATCCTTGTAGTTTTAAGCATTTATGTTTTAGTCCTAAAACTTTAATTTTCTCATATTTCAATCTCAAAATATTAAGATAGAAAAGTTAAAGTCGCTAGAAAAGAGAGAGGAATAAAGATTTTGGTTTATCACATTTCAACCACAAAATGGTCGGTCAATGGGTTCATTTTAGAGAAGGGTTTTCAATGAATATGATTTTGCCCTTTAAGTATGTAAAATAAATAAATAAATTAGGGTTCATAATTTTTTATTTGGTTTTATTTTTTTGTTTTTAGACTGATTAAAAAGTATTTTAAAATAAAAATAAATGATATGGAATTCCCAAACTTGAACCTTGATTCTTGGTTATAGTAGATTACATATTGTTTGCTGAACTCATTCAATGTGTTGTCTATTCCACTGAAAAAATATTGGCAAATGATGAGTCCTTTACTTATTTTTTTTAAATGCGTTACAACGTTATCCTTTCAAATCCAACTAGTTATATGACCCGCGCGATGCTGCGGGTCAATGATTTTTGCATAAAAAATATCAAAAAAAGTTAAGATCTAAAAGTATTAGGTCTTTTTGCAAAGCTATACCCAAGAGTCTTGGGTGTGGTTGCAACGTTTGACCCAAAAGTAATATTTATAATATTAATAATAATATTAAACTTGCATGACCCAAATTTAAGTGGGTCTGACTACAATACCAGACCAAATAGTCTTGGATATGGGTCTGGCTGCAAGGTTATGTCATAAAAATGTGATAATTAAATAGATTAATTAAAAAGAAAAAAAACCAAAAGGAAGAAAAAAATTAATGAAGAAAAAGAAAAAAAATCTGAATTAACTGGATTAACCCTTCAAATCAGGTTAACCTGTCAAACCTTAAATTCATGTCGTGAACGTTTGATAACTAAATAGAAAAAAAAAATTGACTGGTTAACACAAAATTAACTGGGCTAACCCGTCAAACCCGGGATCCGTTTCATGAAAATTTGATAACTAAATAGAAAAAAAATTGAACATTAACAAACTAAATTAAACGAAAAAAATTAATTAAAAAGAAAAAAAACAAACAAAAAGGCATCAGCCTTTTCACTGTGGACTCCAGGGTGCAGTCCACAGTTAAAAGCATAAAAACAGCAAAAAAACAAAAAGAAAAACTAAAGGCATCAGTCGATAACTAAATAGAAAAAAATTTAATATTGATGAACTAAATTAAATAAAAAAAATATTAAATAAAAAGAAACAATAAAAGAAAAAAAACTTATAAGAAGAAAAAAACTAATGAAGAAAAAGAAAAAAAATCTAAATTAAGTGGGTTAACCCGTCAAACCTGAGATCCGTGTCATGAAAGTCTGATAACTAAATAGAAAAAAATTTAATATCAACAAACTAAATTAAAAAATTAATTAAAAAGAAAAAAAACATCAGCTTTTTTATCGTGGACTGCACTGTGCAGTTCACGGTGAAAGGCATAAAGAAAAAAGCAAAAAAAAAAAAAACTAAAGGCCTTAGCCTTTTTACTGTGGACTATATACAATATTAAAAGATGAAATTGAAAAAACAAAACTAATGAGAAAAAAGAAAAAAAATCTGAATCAACATAGTTAACCCGCCAAATTAGATTAATCCGTCAAACCTGGAATTCATGTCATGAAAGTGTGATAACTAAACAGAAAAATGATTTATTATTAATGAAATAAATTAAAAAAGATTAATTAAAAATGAAAAAGCAAAGAGAAAAAAAATTATAGAAAGAAAAAAACTAATAAAGAAAAAGAAAAAAATCTGAATAAACTGGGTTAACCCGTCAAACCTGAGATCCATGTCATGAAAGTCTGATAATTAAATAGAAAAAAATTTAATATTAAGAAACTAAATTAAAAAAAATAATTAAAAAAAAGACAAAAAAACTAAAGGCATCAGTCTTTTCACTGTGAACTGTATTGTGCAATCCATAGTAAAAGGCTTAAAAAGAAAAAGATAAAAAAAAAAACAAAAGCACACGCCACGGGTTAAATTTTTTTTCTTGCATAAAAATATCAAAAAAGGCTAAGATCTAAGAGTGTTGGGTCTTTCTGCAAAGATATGTCCAAGAGCCTTTGGTTTAGCTGCAATACTTGACCCAAAATTAATATTTATAATATTAATAATAATATTAAACTTACATGACTCAAGTTTAAGTGAGTCTGGCTACAACACCAGACCCAAGAGTCTTGAATGTGGGTCTGGCTGCAAGATCGTGTTATAAAAGTGTGATAATTAAATAGATTAATTAAAAAAACAAAGAAAAAAAACCATCAGGAAGAAAAAAACTAATGAAGAAAAAGAAAAAAATATGAATTAACTGGGTTAACCCTTCAAACCAGGTTAACCCATCAAACCTGAGATTCGCATCATGAAAGTTTGATAACTAAATAGAAAACAAAATTGACGGGTTAACCCAACAAGCCTGAGATACGTGTCATGAAAGTTTGATAATTAAATAGAAAGAAATTTAACATTAAAAAACTAAACTAAATGGAAAAAAATTAATTAAAAAGAAAAAAAGCAAAAAACAAATTCCGGGTTAACTCGTCAAACTTTAAAAAAAGCAAAAAAAAAAAAATTCCAGGTTAACCCGTCAAACCAGGTTAACCCGTCAAACCCAGCATCCGTGTCATGAAAGTCTGATAACTAAAAAAAAATTAATATTAACAAACTAAATTAAACAAAAAAATTCATTAAAAGAAAAAAAACACAAAAAAAGCAAAAAAAAAAAAGAAAAACCCATAAAGGCATAAAAAACAAAAAAATAAAATAAATAAAACAGAAAAAAATAAAAACAAAAAATAAAGCAGCTTAACGTTTCACTATGGACTGCACAGTGAAACACTGAACAATTTTAGTATATGTTATTAATTAAAAAGAAAAGAAAAAAAATTCAGGTTAACTCGTCAAACCAGGTTAACCCGTCAAATCCGGGATCCGTGTTTTGAAAATCTGATAACTAAATAAAAAAATTAACATTAACAAACTAAATTAAACAAAAAATTATTAAAAAAAATACACAAAAAAAAGCAAAAAACAAATCCATAAAAGTATAAAAAACAAAAAAAAATGAGATAAAAAAATACTTAGCATTTTCTTATAAACTTATACAGAATCACTGAACAGATTTAGTTTATTATTAATAACACTTGCCCTACCATTGCAAACCTAGGCGTGCTTAGGTTGTCTTTTAAAGCCTATGCACACATGAACTTCATTCACTTAACCCTTAGAGATATTAATATTTTAAAATAAATTCCACTTTAAATAAATAATTACAATTGTATTTAATAAATTATTTGATTATGCCGTTCTCTTTTAATAAAATTATGTTTTTTTATGGTAATATGTATAATTACTTAATGAATAATTATATATTGAGTTTAACATACAAAGTTTTTTTTTTAAATAATGCATATGGATATTCAATGAGAATAATATATATATATATATATATATATATATATATATATATTATTGTGATTTTTATATAGTTTTTATGAATTTATTATTCTTTTATATTTTCATTCACTGCATAAAAATTATTATGATTTCTTTTTTTTTTGTTTTGTTGAAATTTTCTTTTTAGATTATGATAAGATTTTATTTAAATAACATGCTTATAACTAGTTGGTGATGTAGGAGGATTTTTAAGAAAAAATATTTATTTTCTTAGTTATTTTTATTTATTTTCTATATAGTTTAGAAAAGTAAATATATTTTTAGGATTTTTTATTGTTTTTTATTTATTTTTATATTTTTAGATTGTTTATTTTGAGATTTCTTAGTTTGTTTAATTTTTTTATTTTTTACTTTTAAGTTTGTTAGTTTGTTTAGGTTAATTTCTGAATTTATTTAAGGAGTTATAAACATATAAGACTACTTAAAAAATATTCAATAATAAAATTATAAATTAAAGTTGTGTATAACAACATTATTCAATTTTAATTATATTTTTTTAGCTTGATATCTTCTTAAATGTGTTTTATTGTTAATTGTTATCATAGTGTAATAATCACATAGTTATTTACTTGTTATATAGTGTAATAATCATGGCACTAAAAGATAGTAAAAAAAATACTAGAGTTGAATTGATTTTGAAAGAAATTAATTTATTTGGTTTTACTTGGAGGCTTAAACAACTCGTCTATTTGGAATTATATTTCAAATAGTATTTAATAAAAATTTAAAATTTAAAATTGATTCACTGCCATAAAATTAATTTTTAAAAATTAAAAAAAATATTATTTTAGTATATTAAAAAAAACTTTTAAAAATGACCACCGGTACACTCATAAGCACCCTCGATCGACATATAATTCGGTAACCAACAAACTAGAGTTCTCACTTCTCCGCTTCTAGTCCTGGGCTGAGATGCTTCCGCCAAAGCCGAAGTCAAACCTTTCCCCTCCATTTCTATGTCTCCCACCCAAACAAACAAACAGACCTTCTCGCTCTCGCTCTCCCTCCCATTTCCTTCTTCTTTACACAAAAACCATGACACTCATCTCTCTCTTCTCTTTAACCTCCCCTAAACCTCCTTTCTCTCTCTAAATCCCTCAAGCCTCTCTCTCTCTCTCTATATATATATATATATTCATAATGGCGATCGTAACAGGAGATCGTTATCTAGAAAAACTAGTCAAATTCGTTGAAGAACAAGCCGGTTCGTTAATTGACGGGACCCTTGTCTTAAAGCTTAACCCAGGCGGTCTCCGCTACGTCGATTCACGACTCGAATCACTACACGAGTTAGAGAATTTATTATCCGGAGCTCCAGTTGATTATCTTCGCGCTTACATTTCTGACCTTGGTGACCACCGTGCTCTCGAGCAGTTACGGCGGATTCTCCGTTTGTTGACGGAGTTAAAGGTTGTTTCGGTTTTGCCTCCGACGACGCGTGATCCGACGCCGGTTTGTTTGGTTCCGTTTGGGAGATTGAGGGTTTTGGAACTTAGAGGTTGTGATTTGTCTACGTCGGCTGCCAAAGGATTGCTTGAATTGAGACATACTCTGGAGAAGATTGTTTGTCACAATTCTACTGTGAGTCTTTTTTTTTTAATTTTTGAATTGGTTTTTGTGATCTTTTTTGACGTATTCAATCTGTTTATTGTTAAAATTTAAGCCCTGAAAAACATAAAAAGGAATAAATTAATCACGATTTTCTATACTAATAATGGCATTGATTAAAGGAGATAATTGTTTAATTGAAGGATTGAATGAAGGGATTGGCATGTCAATTTTAGTTAGAGAAGTTATAGTATAATTAAGCAAAGAAACAACTTATTAATTTTCTTTATTTCTCTGTGCTGATTAATTTTAGTTAGTAATTAGGGTATGGTTCTTTGTAGTTGCCTTCTGTTTTTGAAATGGATAATTGTTAGTGAATTATTTATTTTATTTTATTGTTTTTGTGCTATTAGGATGCATTACGGCATGTATTTGCTAGTAGGATTGTGGAGATAAAGGACTCACCGCAATGGAATCGGTTGTCATTTGTATCGTGTGCGTGTAATCGACTGATTTTGATGGATGAGTCTTTGCAACTTCTTCCTGTTGTGGAAACTCTTGATTTGAGTCGAAATAAGTTTGCAAAGGTGGATAATTTGCGGAAGTGTACCAAATTGAAGCACTTGGATCTTGGGTTCAATCATCTGAGATCAATTGCACCCTTTTGTGAGGTAGGGATAACAGCCATTATACTTTAAATACTATGCTTAGGATTTGATTGCTTTGAAATTTCAAAATGCACTATATTTTCATTTCAAAGTACATTTCTAGTTTGTTGATTGGTGGATTTTTTTATTCTAGTTGGAGTTGTATTCATTGTTGTTTTTTTTTTTAGTTGATACTGTTTTTTATGGCATGCATCATAATTGCTTTCTGAGAGTTTAACCAAAACTTGAGTTATTAAAGATCACTGCTGCAACTTGCAAAGGAACGTATCTGCTGCAAATTTATTGACCTAAATTGACCGAGGTGCTCATTTGGTTTTTATTGGAAACTAAATAAGCCAAACTCAAATTTTGACGTTGCTGCTCAAATCCATGGCTTGATTACGCATTAACGCATGTAAATCTGTAATTATGCTTAAAATAATGTTATTGTATTTAGAGGTGGCTGAAGTTGAGATGCATGATATCAAGTACATTTATGAATCTAGAGTTTCATATCCTTAAAGCTACAAAGAATGGTATTAGAGCTTCAATTAGCAGGCTAATAGATATTGGTTCTAGTGATTTGGCTAGACAAGAGGTGGAGTATGGAACATGATAATGTGGAAAGTGGTGAAAAAACAATCAAAGGACAGTGAGTGATGAGGGTTACAAAACTATTTGGTTTCTTGGAGGATGTCCTAGTTGTAGGAATTTGTTATGGATTTATTGACAGAGGGTGTGGTTTTGTGGAAATGAGTGCACACGAGACGAACAACAGTAGAATGTGGCTTCAAGGTGGTTATGTGTGCATATTGATTCCCAAATTTCGTATAAAAGAACTAAGATTAGGGTGTGTATTAATAAGGCAATGTAAATATGTAATTAATATTTGCAGATTTGATGTATGCGAAACTAATGCAATCTGACAATTATTTTGGGTAAGGGTGGTTCCAACAAATGTCAAATACATCAACTTCTTTCCAAGAATTCTCCAAGCTCCGAGATTTAAGGATCATTTTCAGAGTTTATCTTGCTTGCAAACACTTGGGGAGTTGTCTGCTTTTGAAAGATTTCTTCTTTATTTTAAACTTCAAGTAGTTCTCAACTTAGCTCTAATGGAAAGAAAATGCTATTCAATGATGTAAAATTACCAAGGAAGAAACAGTTTAAGAATCCCTGACAGAAATTTCTCTCATCTTTCCATCTTCTGGTAGATAAGGTGATATGCAAAATGTTCATAAGTGAAACTTGCTTTTTCTCAGATAGCTCTATTTAGTGCTGCAATGGGTATTTTCAAACTTCACTTGCCTGTTATTTTATAAGTGATTCCTTTATTAGAATTATATATGTCAAACCTGAATTTCTACTTTGCAGAATGATTCAATTAAAATTTTTTCTTAAAGATTTATTTTCTACACTGATTTTTTTTTCTGTGCAGATCTCCTGTCACATTATTAAACTTGTTTTGAGGAACAATGCCCTAACAACATTACATGGGCTTGAGAATTTGAAGTCACTTGAAGCCCTTGATGTGTCCTATAATATTGTTTCCAATTTCTCAGAGCTGGAGTTCCTTACTGGCCTCCGATGTTTGCGAAACTTGTGGTTGGAAGGAAATCCTTTGTGCGGTGCCCGATGGTATCGGGCTCAAGTATTCAGCTATGTTGTTCATCCAGAAGCAGTAAGTGATGATCTGGTAGATCATAATACTTAAGTTATGCTAATTCAAAGGCATAGAAGAGTAGTAACTTTTGGACGAGTAGAATATTTTAAGGATGCTTCTCATAATCTCATTATGAATTTTGGTCCTAGTAAACTAACTACTTTTAACTGTTTCCTGATGCATGGTTGCTCAGGTGAAGTTAGACGACCAAGAAATCAGCGCAAGAGAGTTTTGGAAGAGGCAAATCATAATTGCCAAGAGGCAGAAACGACCTACCAGCTTTGGATTTTATTCTCCTGCTATAGGAGATGATGAAGGAGATGGAAATATCAACAGGAAAAGGGTATGTAATTTTAATGGTGTGTTGAGCAAGTCCACATATTAGTCAACAATTTATATATTGACAACATGAGATTTGTGGGATGATACATTTAGCTATGATCTTTTCATGTATTGCTTGACACTACAGCATTTTGCTAAACTGAATTCCTCCCAGCATCAAGTGTGTAATATATGTTTTTTTTTTTTTTTAATTTCTGTAAATTTCTGCCTTTTGTTTATTATTTTGTAAGTCTTTAAAATATAAAACTGTGTGTTCCTTTCTACTAGTCAACTTTTGTTTATTGACTTGGAGAGTAATGACATCTCCCTATATTATTTTTTCAGAGTAAAGTATCTCGTCTTGCTTCAATTGCGAATAAAGAAGAGACCATTTATTTTTCCTCTGACCAAGAGTCTCCATCTTTTGATAATGAGATTCAAAGCAAAGAGGAGAATGACATATCTGATGATGAAGCTGAAATAGTTGATCTGATTAACAGAGTTGAGCTCATGAAAAAGGAGCGTTCTACTCTTTGGTTGCGGGAATTTAAGGACTGGATGGATCATGAATCAGAGAATATTGCGGATTGCAGTACATATTGTGGGGTTACATTGCATCATGCAAAGGAAAATCATCCAACAAACAAGTCAACACAGAAGGACCATTGTGATAGTTCTAGAGATTCTATGGATGATCTTCAAGCTTCTGGAGATGAGACCAGTACAAATCTCCTTGAGTCTAATAGTTCATTTGTTGATACTGGTTCATATGCTGGGGTTGCTTTACCAGGGATGGGGAACATGAATCTAAGACAGAAGCATCAAAAGTCTTATTTACATGAAGGGTCTGGTAGCATGTCTATGCAAAGTAGAAGTTCCCACACAGGTAGCTCTACTGTCCAAGGAGTCCATACAATAGTTGGGAATGGAAGCATATCACTGTTGACCACTCATTCATCTCCTGCATATCCTAGGTCTCCTCCTCATTATGAGGAAGACATTTTGCAACGACGCAACAACTTGGTGGAAGAAATTTTGCAGCTATCTGCAGAATCCTATTCAGTGGCAGCATCTGACAGTAATACTAGCTCTAGTGATGATGATTTATATGAATTTGGAGATTCATCATATGAAGCTGCTAAATCACAAAATGAAGAGTATTTGAATCCCAAGGCCGGAGGGCAATTATCTTCTAATCCTTTGAAGGATCAAGGACATGGAATCCATCATGTGATGGAAAACGACAGTTATCTAAATGATTCACAAACCTCAAATTCCACAAAATTTTTGAGTTCAAACTCCAATGATTTTTCTGCTGGCTCTCATGATGGTGAAAATGCTCATTTTGCCAACCAAGAGGCTGATTTGCTGGAGAAAGGAAAAAACAAAAGGAAACCAAGAAGAATAGTCATTTCTTTGCTAGAGAATATGGTTGGCAGGATAGGGAGACCAGAAAAATTAAATGGAAATGGGGATACTTGTGGAGCTGATTTGGTGGATGAGCAAGGGGAACAAATTGTTTGTGAGAGTGATTTTCATGTTACTGATAAGAAACAGCTGCACACAAATTCTTTTACAACCCTGGATGCTGTAAATGTCAATGGATTCTCTGATGATTTTATTGAGAATTATTTTAATGAGAAAGTAGCAGATTCCAGAATTAATGAAAGCTGTAGGAATTATATGCGATGTGATTGCGTACTAGAGCCAGAATCCATGTACAGAGAAAGGTAAACATTTTGTAATCATTAGGAAATGTTGCCTATGAAAGACTTTCCCCTTTTCATTATTTATTTTCTTTTTTTTATAAGCATCATAACCCTTACTATTGAGTATTGGAATGTCCATAAATTTGGGTCAGCACGTTGCTAATTGTCTCTATGCTTTTGCATTAGGTTTTCTTGCCAAAAATTGATTTTTGTTCATTATCTTCAGTTATGCAGCACTCATTGTCCATTGTTGAGCATTATTTAGCTTTTTCCATAAATTGTAGCTCATGTCTTCTAGAAGCTCTAGATTAATTAAGTTATCAGCAAGTTGTTTTCTTTTTCCTCTGCTCTTTGTTCCAAGAAGGTCTTTAATGCCTTCCTAACAGAATAAAAAAAAGAAGATTTGTAATTAATTTGAAATAATAGCTCATGTTCTTTTATACTCGGTTGTGTACAGAGAGAGAAGATGATTTTGCTCCAATAAAGCTTAGATTATTAGATTAGATATAAAGAATCAAAGTATATCAAATTTTTAGAATGTTTAGGGGCTTTTTCTGTGAACAACTTGTAAACACTACTTTCAATGAAAATAACAGTAAAAGATTAAATCTGCATGGAGCACCTACTCACTGCTAGACATTAAGTATATTGGTTTTATATAGCTTTGCATTTTCAAAGGCTGATACTTGATTCTAAATTTTCACTTTTTGCATGTTTAAGCACTCCCAATTTTCTGGATTTCAAATATGAGATGCAACCTCATGTTGAACTTTGCTTACTTGTCTTCCTTTTATGTCTAATCATGAATCTTTAAACATGTTATTGTGAAAATTCTAATTTTTTTTTCTTTTGTTTTGCATGCAGAGAAGTAGTTTTGTTGCTGAGCAGTGAAGACAAGCTGTATGTACTGCTCATTGATGTAGCATTTGATGGATCGGGTTAGTTATCAAGTATTTAGAAGAGACCTATTTTTCATTTGATGCTTCTGAATGCTGATTGCATGATCTTAGTTGCTGAACTTCGGAAGATCACTTTAATGGCATATTGCAGGAAGCATTTTAAGTTTGCTGGGTTGGCACAGGGTTGAAGATGTTAGAGAAGTTTTAGTTGGTATAGGACTTCAGGTCGTGAGGTTAGTGATTTATTTGGTACTGTTAGTAATTAGAAGACTGGTGTTTTGTTAAACTTGAAAATTGTCTTTTGCTGTTATCTGTTAGGGTATACATTGAAAGGGGAGCAACCTACCTGTTTCTAACACGGAGCATTGAGAAGTCAAGGCAGTTACTTCATATCTTGCAAGTTTCTGGACCATGCACAACAAATAATAAGTGTTTGCTGGAAAGGTAATCTAATCTTAACACCCCATTCATACGTGAATGGGAAATTTAATGCCAGTTTTTTGGTTATGCACACTTCTAAAATGATTTTTTTTTGTTTTTAAATTTAATAATTGTTCTATATTTGCATGTGTTTATTTTCTTTGTTGTAAGACTGGGTTGTGGGAATTTATATGACAGTTTGGAGCAGGTTCAGGTTGAGTTGTTTGGGCAGCAAATATGTCGAGGTTTGAAACTGAGCATATTCCAATATTCTATGGTGCTTTTTAGGCACAGGAAGAACGAAGGTATACATCTCACTGCTTTAGGGTGATGAAGTGTTATTGCATAGAATTGGTAAATGGTTGGTCCCTCAGATGTTGTGATGTAAAGTTGGATAAAATAAGGCATGATTCTTATACGATGACTTTTTGTCAGAAGCATGATTCATCAAGCCCACTGTTTTTATTGTGTTTTTTCTTTCATGTGGAGCATGAAAGGTTATTAACAAACAAAGATCTCAGTTATACCTGTTTCATACAAAATATTCTTGATGACTTTTTGTGTAGTTTGTTAATACAAGAATTGTTAGTATTGGTTTTATACAAAAGATTTATTAAATATATAGGATGGATCAGATTTGTTATAACCACTGAAAATCCAAAATATCTTTGAGTTGTAAATAGAAATGTTCTTTGATGCATAGTTGACCCGTGGATGATTAAATTTGTAAAGCATTTGATGAACATATACACCACACTAATTTGTTTAGAGCCTAATTTCTATCTTGTGAACTAATTTAATGACAATTATCATTAAAGTTGTGTAACTAAAATGCTTTGGATATCTAATTTGATTGAAATAAAAATTTCCATCATAATAGTTTCATGATTTGATTCAATGACATGACTTCCCACGGATATGCATCGGACTATTTCTAATTATTGTGGCATGCTTTCTAGCAGATACTCTATGATGTGAAAATAATTTTTGCATTTATTTTTTGAAGTTCTTTTATCTTCCTTCGTTAGTTAACCCATCCATTGGCTATTTGTAATGACTGCCAAAAATTCTCTTATGGACAGAGGACTCGTGGCTTCCCAGATCACTGTTTGTAAGTGGGGGGCATGTGCTTTTGTGTGTTGAAGATCTTAAGCAGTTCAGGAGTTCCTCAGTGGATGCATCTTCGCCTCCATATTTCTTGCTTGATTCTTGTTGCTCCATTAGTGATGTGTCTGAGCTGGTATGTTTCAGATTGCTTGAGCCCAAGCTCTTTACTTCATAAAATTGCTTGCTTATAAACCACAATCACCTCAACTTGAATGCTGGTTAGACTGGCATATTAATTCTACATCCAAAGAGCTCTGAACTAAATTTGTCTC
>Ga0325410_1000709_pt1 | contig 35197 bp, 22 predicted proteins | sample PopdelMetagenome_16_FD_206182 | JGI IMG/M metagenome (GOLD analysis project Ga0325410, IMG submission 206182) | Populus deltoides microbial communities from Bellville, Georgia, United States - Xylem-PdIQD-R3 | ecosystem: Host-associated > Plants > Phyllosphere > Stem > Wood/Secondary xylem...
GCTGTTTTAATACTAAAAAAATTTTAATCTTAATTATTTTTTTAAGTTATATTTTTATTGATTATATAAATTATTTTTTAATTTATTAAGTCAACTAGATTAGATTAAAATAACTTTGGTATAGTTTAATTTAAAACAATAACAAAATAAAAAATAAGGTAAAAACGTTTTGAGATCATCTTACATAACATTGCCGAGAATTTTTCCAAAAAAAAACATTGCCATGAGATTCCGACAATTGTTTAACATTCAAATTCTTGTGGTCCAGTAAACTAGTCTTATAATTAAAGTAAAATAAAGAAAGAAATGTTCAAGTCAAGTAAAAAAACCGGTGCTTGACCTACCTGCTCTGTAATGACTTAAAACGCTCGAGTCAACTACAGCCACTTCAAAGTTCGAGCTTTCTTTCTTTCTTTCAAACCTTAAAACGAAAGCCAACGATCGAGTGATCATATGGGGTTCCAAAAAGACATGCCGTTGCTTCCAGAGAAGGAAGCATTTGCCGATGATTGGGCTGAAACCGTCAACAAGGTTGTCCCTGCGGTGGTGGTTTTGCAAACAACGACATGTCGTGCGTTTGATACTGAGCTTCCTTCCTCTGGCTCTGCCACCGGGTTCGTTGTTGACAAGGAACGCGGTATTATCCTGACTAACCGACATGTTGTCAATCCTGGTATGTTCTTTAACTATTTCTATTTTTTCTGTTGTTGTGAATTGTGATTATGATTTTTTCTTCTAAATTATTATTATTATTTTTTCAATGATTTATTTATTTTTGAAATTATTATTAACTGTTTGGTTTGGTTGATAACTGAATAGGGAAAGCGGGAAAATGTTAACCAAATAGTTTTCCATACCCAAATCAGAATATCTTGTGTTCTTATTTTACGTTTCTACCCTTTTGTTTTGTTTTGTTTTTTTTTTTTTGAAAAAAAAAACAGTTCGTATAATTTGAAATATATTACATGATCTATATTAATTTATGTAATTAATTACTAATGATAGAAGGGTAATGCTTGAAGACATGATCCCGTAATATATATGAAAAAAAATAATTATCTAAGTAGTGGTCATATTTTTTGCCATGTAAACATTAGTAAAATAAAAATAAAAATAAAAATTTACCTATTGAATTATCGATTTGAAAGATTTATTTAATGCATGTGGTTTTTAAGGCCCCGTCAATGCCCAAGCTATATTTGTAAGCAACGAAGAAACTCCACTGCGTCCAATATACAGAGATCCGGTGAGTTTTATTTTTATTTATTTTTGTTATTATTATTAATTTTAATTTAAGGTTTCATTTGCATAATCTTAATCATAAAATTTGGTTCATTATGCTTCTATAATCACACTTTCTCCGTCACAAAATAATAGTTTGGTACGTAGGATGATAAAAATCTCAGTCTATTAAAAGTGTTTTTTACTTCTATTGTAGAGTTTTTTATTTTCGGCAAGTCGGCAATGGAATTGTAGTTCTTAAAACTTTGTAAAATAAATTAAAGTTTTTGACTTTGCATACCAATCAACCATCACCTGGAGCCGCTCATTCTGCTGATGATTGAATTATGATTAATTATTTTTATTAAAATGATATTTTTTTTGTTTTTTATTTTTTTTTAATGATGATCCAACCAAGTTTAAATTAAAGTTTGTTTGATAATGTGATTCTTAATACTTTTCAATTAAAAATGTATTACAATAATATTTTTTATTTTTAATATTAGCATATTAAAACTATAAAAATATACCTAAAAACATATCTATTTTTCATATAAAAATAATTTAAAAAGTAGAAGCTGGGAATTGGGCATTAACTATGCACATGCATGAGACAAGGAATAATAATTTGGATTGGACGAGGGAGGCCTACTTTTATTATTTGCCCAAAGATCCATTGGGACTCAATGATGAAATATATAATGTGGTAATTTCTTTTGCACTCATGTTTTCTCCTATCAGGTCCATGATTTTGGATTCTTTTCTTATGATCCTGGTGCGATACAATTTTTGAACTATGAGGAGATTCCTCTTGCCCCTGAGGCTGCTTCTGTTGGACTGGAAATCAGAGTTATTGGAAATGATAGTTCTGAGAAGGTATATATTTACCCCTTCACGTTTGAAGTTACTCGTTGTGTTTATATTGCTTTGTTACTTGGAAGCAAAATTTGAAAGGGAATATGCATTTTCAAATGGCTATTTTGGTTGCAACTTGGCACATATTTTGTCCTTGAGACAACAGATTGTTGGTTTCTTCTTGGTGAGCAAATCACTTCCTGTTACTTCTTTATTATGGTGATAAAGTCTTCTGTTTATAGGTTTCCATTTTGTCTGGTATCCTTGCTCGTCTGGATCGAAATGCTCCTACTTATGAAAAGTATGGTAAATTTATTCTCTTCAATACTCTTCTTGGATGACATGCATTAGGATTATATATACATAAATGGCTTCATCCCAGCTATCGAGTTTGCTCATTTTATCAAGTTACGATTTTGAGCCAATATGTATCTCCCAAAAGTAGTCATTTTTCTGCAGTGTAGGGCTTGCTCCCGCTCCCTAACAATGATTTTAAAGCTGCGAAATTGAACGAAACAGATGATTTAGGCTATGGTTTCATGTAATGATTTTAAAATTTGATAAACATGGATATGGTGCAAAAGTTTGTGGCATTAGGTTTACTGTGGCTGTTACTTGGCCCTCTAGAGTTTTGAACTATAGAGAGCAATGAATTAGTAATCACAGTAGTGTTGGTAGTCTATGATAATATGGAAGATTTTTCTTGGCTGTTCTTCAGCACTTCATACACTTTCTTTTAATGGTGACTGTTATTTGGTGCAGAGATGGTTATAATGACTTCAATACCTTCTACCTGCAAGTAAGTAGTTTATTCATTAATGCTATCAATTGAAGGCCAAATTATTTGTGTTACTCGAATTGTTATTGAATTCATAATGAGGGATGTTAGAGAATAATATAAATCATATCTTGGGACTTCATTTAACAGTTTAAGTTATTGAGTTGAGATGGTTTTTGTCATGGTATTAGAGCATTGATGATCAAGTGGTCATGAGTTCGAATCTCATCATCTCCATTTATTTGATTAAAATTAAGCACAAGGTAATGTGGACTTATGTAAGTTTAAAGCCCACTTGATGGGGTATCTTAGAAATAATATAAATCGTATTTTGGGACCTCGCCTAATAGTTTAATATTAGGTTAAAATGGTTTTTTGACAATGGACCTAAGCCCACAATCTTATGAATGTGAGATTCTATATTGTCAATTGCTTCTTAGTTTCTAGTAGGAATATGTGACTATAAATGACTCTGGCTTCATGGTTATTTCATGTTCGGTACCATTCAATTTCAGGCAGCATCTGGAACTAAGCCTGGTTCCAGTGGTTCCCCTGTAATTGATAAGCAAGGCAGGGCAGTGGCCTTGAATGCTGGGAGCAGTTCATCAAGTTCATCAGCCTTCTATTTACCTTTAGAGAGAGTGAGTATTCTATTACTTAGGGGCCTATTTATTATTTTGTGGTTAAGGAGCTATCTAAAATGTACTGCAACTCTTGCAGCAAGATATGAATTTAATGGAGATGACTCTCGAGAATTTAGTAAATAAAACAACAAGCTCCGTGTTTTTTTTTTTTTGTTATTTTTTCATGTCACCTTTAAACACAAATTAAAGTGCATAATTTTTCCGAATAATATCCTCTTGGGAAATATAAAGTTGAATAATATAGAGTCTCACTCAAGAATAAAACTCTTATGTGAATTCAACTCTACAATCTTAGGCTCTTAATTATTCATGTGTTTGGTTTTCAACATTTAAGCTTTTGAACAAAATTCTACATTTCTTGGGAACTGATATATATGTTTGCTTAATTTCAGGTTGTTGACTCTCGAGAATTTAGTAAATAAAATAGCAAGCTCCGTGTTTTTTTTTTTTTTGTTCTTTTTTCAAGTCACCTATAAACACAAATTAAAGTGCATAATTTTTCCGAATAATATCCTCTTGGGAAATATAAAGTTGAATAATATAGAGTCTCACTTAAGAACAAAACTCTTATGTGAATTCAACTCTGCAATTTTAGGCTCTTAATTATTCATGTGTTTGGTTTTCAACATTTAAGCTTTTGAACAAAATTCTACATTTCTTGGGAACTAATATATATGTTTGCTTAATTTCAGGTTGTTAGGGCATTGAGACTTCTTCAAAAGTGCAAAGATGCTCGTGCCAATAAATGGGAGACAATATCTATACCTCGTGGTACACTTCAGGTCTGTTGTTTATATTACTTCCAAAATTGTTGTGATTGGTGGTCCTTGTGAAATTGGGAGATGTAGGTTTTCTGCATATTTTTAACCAGGAGAATCACAAAACTAATAGTGAACTCTTAAGTTTAAATGTTCAAGTACTCAACTTATTTTTGTTTTTCAATGTTCTGTCTCAACTCTTTAAAGTCGACAAGGTGCTAATATGGTCAAGTTTTGCTAACAAATGTTGATACGCAAGCGTGCGTGCTAAATAATCTTAAAAGTAGTTTTCCATTATGGCTTCCTCAAAATAATATTCTCCATTGAGATGGATCAATCCCATATTCTTGTTCTTAGCAATACTGATGTTTTGCTTGTCTTATTTTCATATATGATTACACTATCTAAGGCTCTTTTTTTTTTCCTTTCGATTCAACATAATATAGTGATTTATGATACAGGTAACATTTCACCATAAGGGATTTGATGAGACACGCCGACTTGGTCTTCGAAGTGAAACAGAGCAGGTATTTCTTTCTCATGTGTAATTGCTTGGAATATTCGTAGGTTTCTCATTCTGTTATTAACTTTTTAGATGGTACGACACGCGTCTCTGCTAGGTGAAACCGGAATGCTTGTTGTCGACTCTGTGGTGAGCATACTTTATGCTTTCAGATTCCAAATTGTCAATGAAGAATTTCTTTAGCAACACTTGCTTACTTTTATTGCTTCTATGATCATGGACTTCTATAGGTGCCAGGTGGTCCAGCTTATGGGCAACTAGAGCCAGGGGATATGCTTGTTTCCGTGGATGGGGAAGTAAGTTATTCCTTTATTTACACAACTTTCTTGAGTCTTGGTTAACTGCAATGAGCAATCTTAACCCATGAATGTGAATTCTAGCTTGCTGTTGCAAATAGAAGGACCAGTTTCCAATGATCCTCTCTCTCTCTCTCTCTTTTCATGACGTCCTCTTGCCTTATTTATACATTGTGGCTCTTGTTTTGGGGCTCCTTTCTCTTTGTCTGTTTCGTACTGGACCTGATTGTGCATGTGTATCAGAGCTCTCTCCCCTAAAGACCTCGTTAACAGTACGATGCTGCATTTGTTATAGTGGGGGCTATAGTAAATAGTAGGCTCAAGACAATGGTAAAAAAATGTATTTGTTCTCATTAGTTCTACAGTGAAAGTTCTCTCTAAAGAACCTGCTGTGAAGATTAAAGTATATGAGATGTTAGGCACTTCAAATTGCCTCTCTGTTTTTGTTCTCATTAGTTCCAAAGTGAATTAATTTGTAAGATTTTAAAGGTACATCATCCGATTTTTCTATGTTACATGTGTCAAAATTTGGAATTCCATGGAAAATATAGAAGACATTTCATTTCAGACCAACAATCTTCTGATTATTTTCATATTGCATAGAGTTTGAATACACTGTTTGATGAATTTCTCTGTGCAGTTAACTACTCGGTTTTTGAAATTGGAGACATTACTAGATGACAATGTTGATCAAAAGATTGGGTTACAGATTGAAAGGGGTGGCATATCATTGACTGTTAATTTAACGGTAAGTTTAACACTAACTTAATAATTATCTAAACTTATTTGGTGCTTCTAATTTCATGAGAGAAAATTCTTTAAAGAGCTTGTTTTAGTATGGCTTTCATATTATCTTGATTGGACAGGGTTTCAAGTGTCAAACAACATGCTTTCATGTTTATGTGTTTCTGTTGTTTGGTCATTGGTGCCATATCTTGTATTTGTATCCTTCTTCATGGTTTTATATCTTAGGATGTTTATGAGTGTGGTAGAAATTGTTTTTCGTTCAGAAATGCATCAAAATAAAGTTTTTTTTTTTATTTTTTTAAAAATTATTTTTGACATCAACACATCAAAATGATCCAAAAACTTAAAAAAAATAATTTTAAACAAAAACAAAATCAAAATTTGGTGAAAAGCAGGTTGCACTGCAACCCCCAAACACCCCTTTAATCTATATTGGTGTTATTATTTGTTCACATTCCTCTCCCAGGATCATTTGTGTTCCATATTTCCTTAGCTTCTTACAAAGGAGGACTTGTCATATTTCTATCTTTCACTTCAGGTTCAGGATTTACACACAATAACTCCTAATCATTTCTTAGAAGTAAGCGGTGCAGTGATACACCCATTGTCTTATCAACAGGTAGGGTGGATTAAATTATTTATTCAGATAGCATTACTTTGAAGTGCTTAAAACTAATGCTCATATTTTTATTCTGCTTGTAAATGTGTATGTTTTCTCATTACTGTGAACATCTTGACATGTGCAACTTTTGTGTGAAACAGGCCAGAAACTTCTCTATCCAATGTGGTCTTGTATATGTTGCAGAACCTGGGTCAGTTTATCCAGATCTTTTCACAATTTTAATTTGGCTTCTCTTGCATTTATTTGATTACCTGAATGGAAGTGATAGAAAACTATAGGCTATATGATGTAGAATCAGTTGTCTCTACCTCAGTAGCTTGAAATGCCTTATCTGAATGCATGTAGCATTTGTTTAATTTTCTTAGCAAGCTTTTTCTTTATTGATAATGTAAGTAACTCATTTTGTTTTGATGATTAAAACAATTTAAATTGCCCTGGATTCAAGGATTAATATATCCTGAACATCTGCTTGTCGGATTTGAGACTGAAAGAGAAGAAAAATTGAGAGGAAAAAAAAATATGGATGCAGATTTCAGTTCAAGTTCCTTGCCATGCCATCATTAAGTTTGTTTTGCTGATGTTGAGATATAACTGTCATGGTCTGCAGGTATATGCTACAGAGATCTGGAGTTCCTTGCCATGCCATCATTAAGAAGTTTTCTGGTGTTGAGATATCACAACTAGAAGAACTAATCTTGGTTTTCTCTAAGCTATCAAGGGGTGCTCGAGTGCCATTGGAGTATATAAGGCACAATGATCGTCATCGAGCGAAGGTATGCAATGCATGAGTTGCTGAGGAAAATGTTACCTAGTGGATATGTTGTTATGCACTGCATTTTTTTATTGTTTAAGTTTTCAGATATTTGGTCTTCTGTGTATTCTTTATTTCTGAACAATACAGATCAACTCTTCTTTTCTTTGCGTAAATCAATGGATAATTGAATATAAACATTGGGTGCCTGAGGAAGTGAGAATTCTAATTTTTAGAATAGAAATTTGGATGATCTCTCTGTGTCTGTGCACATGTGCTTGAGTGAGTGTGTTCATGCCTATGCATGTGTGCTTGCATGTGTCTTCATGCATCGCTGTGCCGTTCTATTCTGGTGATTGTGTTTAGGATTTTGGTGGATTTTTGTTAACTGTTGTGATGCCTGCAGTCTGTGATAGTCTGTATTGATCGCCATGAATGGTATGATGCTCCAAAGATATACACTCGGGATGATAGTTCGGGTTTATGGATAGCGAGGCCTGCTATTCAACCTAAGTTCCTGCAGCTGTCATCTTGTAGCAGTGATACTGAACAACGTCCAAAAATTCAATCTTTTTCATTATCTGGTGAATCTACTCTGGCAAAACATATGCATCAATCTAACAAACAGGAGTTGACAAATGGTGTTGCGAGGATAGAAGACAGTAATGGACATATTTCTAAGGAAGCCCATTCTGGAGAAGAATACGATGCTAAAACTAAGGAGTGCCAAGAACAGGAGCATTTTTCTTCTAAGGAAATTGTCGCTGCCAACTGTTCTTCTCGTGAAATTGGAGAAATTAAATTGAAGGATCCAAGTACCACAGAAAAAACAGTGTTGAATGGCATTGAAACTGCAACTTCAACTGCTTCATTTGCAGAAAGTTTGATAGAGCCAGCTCTTGTCACGCTCGAGGTAATATCTAACAAGTTTTATCTCACAATCGCCTTGAATCAGCAGCCTGCTTTCACTTAAATGCTTTGACTTCTGGTAATCTATTCTGAAACCTCTGTATTCATTCCTGATATAGCTTTATGAATTTCTTTTCCTTGGAAGAAAAAACTTTTGCCACGTTCAACTTGATGACGAATATTGAAGGGGCATGCAACTTTACTCTTTAGATTGCACAAATAACCGTCATGTTGGATGTCCCTTAAATATTCATCATCATCTTGAGCATGCTTAACTTGATACTGATTTTTGAAAATAGACCCTTAATTTGTTGTTCAAACATGTAGAATTCAGGCCACCACTTCTTTTTAATAAGTTTATTGTTCATGTTGGAGGGAGCTGGGAGCCATTTTATTCAGTACCTTACAATGGATAGTATGACCTTAATTTCTGTGGAATTTTCACCAAGCTGTCTCAGTAATGACCTCAACCGAAAAGGAGCACAATGCCATTAGCAATCTACCTTTTTATGAAGCTCATATGCCACCTTTTATCTAATATTAGGTGCTGCTGTATTGACTTTTTGGGTTCTCCATCCTTGTTATAATGCTTCTTTTTATGCTTTTCTTGCAAATGATGTTGAATGCGTTAGAATTTCTCTCCATAAATGTTTGTTGTGAGAGCTTACATTAGCATGGTGTCTTAGTGCTTTTTAAGAGTGTACTACCAATCTTTGTTCTCTTTTAAATATATCTCATTAATGAAGTAAATACATCTTTATACTTTCAGGTTGATGTCCCACCATCATGTTTGCTTGATGGTGTCAAGTCAGTGGCGTCTTCTGGGACTGGTGTTATCGTGCATCATTCTCAATGTATGGGGTTGGTTGCAATTGACAAGAACACAGTTGAAATATCTGCATGCGATGTGATGCTATCATTTGCTGCATTTCCTATTCAAATCCCTGGGGAGGTAAGATTCTGAGAAGTAGAGATGCTGGAAACCATTGTTGGTTCTTTTATTTACTGCCTAAACTCCATTGCAGGTTGTGTTTGTTCATCCAGTTTACAATTTTGCTCTTGTTGGTTATGACCCCTCTGCTCTTGGAGCTGATGGTGCTTCAATGGTTCATGCTGCTGAACTACTTCCAGGTGCGTTTAATTATGCATTTATTCTCTAGTGATATTATATGACAAAGTGCGAGTTTCTTTAGCCTTTAAATTCCAAACTGCTATTTTGTTTAGTTGCAGAAAGCGAATCTTCACATTTCAGCTTTATAGTGAAAATTTTTGTCTGATAAATATGGTTCTTCTAAACCATGGAGTGAACGAGGAGGAAAGACGTGGGTTTTTTCCAGAGGATGAGGGTTTTTCTGGAGCTGGTAAAAAGAAAAGCAGAGCCAAAATTCAAGCTTTTTGAGCTTTTCTAGGAAAAACTCAAGGTCATCTCCACTCAATAAAATTTTGACTTGAGCATAGCTCAGTGAGTTTGCTTCCAAGGCAAAACTCAAGCTTGACTCATTTAAGTTATTGAAAGAAGCAATTAACATTGAAAATCTTACAATCACCGAATAATTGCTAGTTTTACCACTGACTCTTATGAGCAGTTACGGGGCAAATTTAAATCCACAAATAAAAACTTCAGGCTAGCTGACTTATAGAATCACATCCAAAAATAATCTACCTTGGCCCTTTTACTTGATTACGCTTGCTTGATAACTCCTTTCATTTCAGCATTATTTGCCTATTTTTTGTTTGTACGTTTTTGCTTAGCAAGTAATTGTGATATTATATATCTCCAAGCTGGTCACTGTAAGGAATATGTTTGTACCTTTTGAGACAGAGCCTGCACTATGTAGGGGAGATAGAGTGTATCTTGTTGGATTAAGTAAAAATCTACGAGCACAGTCTAGGAAATCTACTGTAACAAATCCATGTCTCGCATTATATGTTCACCAAGTTGATCGTCCACGGTACGGAGCAACAAATATGGAAGTGATTGAACTTGATTCAGGTAAGAGAACAGATCTTAATTTCCCAAGTCTTGGTTTATATTGGTTTCAAATGTCTATTTTATGTGGTATTTCAGGTTTTGGCAGTGAATTCACTGGCGTGCTGTGTGATGAGCGTGGAAAGGCACGGGCTATATGGGGGAGCTTTTCAAATCAGGTTTCATGGTTAATTTGCTTCTCATAGTTTGCTTTGTTATGCTGGCATTTACAATTATTGAATCTCCATTTTCAACCAAAATCTGTTGGCATTACATCACAGGATTATCAATTTGTTCGAGGTATCCCAATATATATGATCAGCCAAATAGTTGACAGTATTATATGTGGTGGAAATGGGCCATCTCTTCTCATAAATGGTGTCAAAAGGGGAATGCCACTTATTAGGACTTTGGAGGTTTCACTTTGTCCCATGTTGCTTTCAGAGGCCCGGAATTTTGGTCTCAGCAATGATTGGATTCAAGTATGCTTCTTCCTGGTCCAATATTTTTATTTCTCCTATCTTTGCTTGTGTGCTGTATTCGCATATTATTCCTTAGGCCTTGGAAGCATGTAATTGTAAACAGAAATTTATACTAGTCTGTAATTTTTCGGTTATGTGCTTTTCAAATAAGTAACATTTCCAAAGAAGATTGTTCCAATTAATACCATGATTGCAGACTGCTAAAACCTTGAGTTGTAAAGAGTGAGCATTTTCCAGTCTTTCACATGCTGGGTAACTGATCTTGAACTTAGCATACTTTTGCAGCAAAATTTTGTAGGGTAAGGGCCTTTTATTATTCTGAATATCAACTATTAACTGTTATTTACTGTAGGCACTTGATGAGAAAGATCCAGTTAGACGACAAGTTTTGTGTGTAGAAGGTAGTTATGCTGGATCTAAAGCTGAGAACGTATTAAAACAAGGTGACATGTTGTTGGCAGTCAACAAAGAGTCAATTACTTGCTTCCGTGACATAGAAAATGCTTGTCAAGCATTAGAGGAGTGTGGTGACAGTGATGGGAAGCTTAAAATAACAGTCTTTCGCCAGGTAAGCATGTATAATGACTGTTTGAACTGACCAGAAAGAAGTATTGTAATTTTCTTGCTAGAAATGAATGCACGTATCTTCTAATATGTCATTAATGTGAGAAAATAATTTAATTGATTATGTCTTTTGAGTGGCTTGCCAGGGACGTGAAGTCGATCTTCTTGTTGGAACAGATGTTAGGGATGGGAATGGCACCACACGGGCGATAAGTTGGTGTGGGTGTCTTGTTCAGGATTCTCATCCAGCAGTGCGTACTCTTGGATTTCTTCCTGATGAAGGTTATGGAGTATTTGTGACAAAGTAAGGATTTCTGTCTCAGAATTTCCTGTCTCCTTGGGAATAACAACAGCCTGACAGTGATGAAAACTACTTGTGGGATTTCCTTTATTTTAATGCAAAAATGCTTTATGCGGTCGTGGGAAAATGGAACAAAAAGATCCATATAGCTAACCCCATCTAGTTTGGGATTGCGGCTCAGTGGTAGTTGTTGTTGTAATGCAAGAATGCATTACATGGCTTCCAATAAGAAGTTGATTAGTTGACATCTTTTTAATCCGACAACTTGGGCCTAAAATGTTGGCGGATTGCTTATATTCTGAGCTAATTAACTGGTAGACTCAGAACTGTAATTCTGGGAACAAGCAAATGTTGATTGTTAGATTTGTTAAGCTTAACTTTGTAAAAATATAGATTATTGCATCATAGACACATGTCTTTCTTTCAACAAAAGCCATCCTACCAGAATTCCTCCAATGTCTGAGGAGTGGCATATAAGGAAAGTTTGTGCTGACTCGTATTTCCTCTTCAATGATAACCAGTTACAACATCTTATCTTCAATGACAATTATTTATAATTTTGTCAGGTGGTCTCTTGGAAGTCCTGCAGATAGATATTGTCTAAGTGCTCTTAAATGGATTGTTCAAGTCAATGGAAAACCAACTTCTGATTTAGATGCCTTTGCTAATGTGGTAAAGGTATGGCTACAGTTCTTTCAGCCTGAAAGCATTTCGTCTCTGATCGATATTACTTTCTTATCAGAATAGCTCAGAAATATGAGAGTTTAACAGTAACATTATTGAGGTTTCTGGTTCTCAAGCCTGTTCAAAAAAGAAACTCGAACAAACTTGATTTTGCTGCATTTGTTTTTTTATTATATTGCTGCATGCGTTTTAATTTCTGGAAATATGTTTCATGATTTTTTGTATCAGGAACTAGGACCTGATGAGTGTGTGCGTGTAAAGACCGTTGACCTGGATGGGAAGCCACAAGTGCAAACACTAAAGCAGGATTTGCACTACTGGCCTACGTGGGAGTTGAGATTTGATCCAGACACCGCAATGTGGCGTAAGAATACAATAAATGCATTAGATTGCAGGAATGGATAAACAGATTGTTCTATCAAATTTTGGTATTCCCTGGATCTTTTGGGATTGAGGATTCAGCTGCACTTGTCTAAGTTTCGAGTTTCTAATTTGATTTCTTTCAATTATCTCGATTATTATCTGATTGGTCTCCACCCTATGCTGTTCTTAGTGGAGTTTTATTCTGGTTTTTTCTGCAAGAAACCTTGACTACATGGTTTCTCTGCTGCTACTGCTGGTATTCTAGCGTATTTATCAGTCTCGGTTTGATAGCTATAGTTTTGCTCGTTGTAATTTTGATAGCTTCTGTTTTTTAAATTGTTTTTAATTTAAAAAGAAATTAAATTGATATTTTGTTTATGTGTTTTTCAATGGTTTTAATACCTTAATGTTAAAAAAATTATATTTTTTTTTAAATATTATTTTAAAATATTTTCAATTAAAAAATATTTTTTAAAAAATACTCTACATCATATTATTAAACAATAAAATAGTCTCCGCTAAACTTGATTTTATTAAACAATAAAATTGTCTTGTTATATCTTGGCTTCTCTTGATATGGCATCATCTGCCTAGCGGTGCCTAGGAAATTCATGTCCGGATGCTGCTCTTTCACATGCATGCTTGTGTTGTTTTGATTTCTAGTGTATATTATTACCATGGGAGGAGATAAATCTTAATTCTGCATGATTAAGGTTTTGGCCTTGTATATCTTTAACAACACTTTAATTATGATCATCGATCATGAATGGCACGAATATGAAACAACCACTCTTTATGGTTGTTTTAATTTCTTTCAAATTTATTCCTCTTAGAATCTGTTAACTGTAGGCACGCAGTAGGTCTCATTTTTATTTTTATATAAAAAATAATATTTAAGAGTTGTAAACTCGTTTAAAAAAAAGACTCGGAATGTAGATTTTATTGGACCAAATAAATTGATTTTATTTAATTAGATGATAAAAATAATAATGATGGTAGATAAATAAAATTAAAAAAATAATCATGATAACATGGGAAAAAAATACTTTTTTTTAAAACTCAATTCTTACTTCATTAAATATGAAAGCACAAATTATGTAAAACAAAGAAACCAAAAAATCATCCTGAGTCGATCTAAGTTAGCATAACAAACATAGTCCTTGATAATCAGGATCGAGCCAGCTCAAGTTATCTCATCAAATTTGTGATCTAGATTATAAAATCGGGATAACCTGATAGAAAAAAAATAATGAAAACCATAAAGCCTTATTTTTTTATTAAAAAAAAACAATTTCAACTTGTGTTAGCTTTTTAAACATATGACCTATGTCATTAAATTGAAAACACCCTATTTAGAAAAATTATGAAACTCAATTTTTAATCAATTAAATGTTGAAAGATAAAATTAAAAAAAATAATTATACAAAAGGATTAAAAATATAGCAATTAAAAGAATGAGGATCAAAATTAAAATACAAGATAAATTTTTATCTTTGATTGAAGGGTGAAATTGAAAAGAAAAAACTAATTTATTAAAAAGACTAAAAAAACAATAAAAAAAATGAGAATCAAGATTGAAATAAGAAATACAAACAAATTTTTTATTGAAGGGTAAAATATGAAAAGAAAAATGAATTAAAAAAATAAAGACCAAATTAGAAAAAATATATGACAAATTGGTACTGAATGATAAAATTGAAAACAAATAAAACTACAAAAAAACCAAAAACAAAAACTAGTCCAATCATATTTTCAAGGGATGAGAGAGAAAAGAAGGAAAAAAAATAGTCCACTAGCAACAAACCATCCTACTATGATGACACACATAACCCCAACAAGAAGAGGACATGGTGGTGCTTTCAACAACATGATGGAAGGGTATTTTTGAATTTGGTGGGCGCCACATGTGCTGTCAAAATTACATAGGTGTCAACCATACACTAGAGAGTGTCACACGCGTCTATATATTTTTTTTTATATGTAGTCAAATATCAAATTGTCTCTAGAATGACTTGATTATTAAAAAAAACATTGTGAAAAGATGAAAAAGCTTTATTGGTACCAATTTTATTTTATTTTTTGTTTTTAAGGGCATTTTAATTGTTTCATTATTATTTTATTTTTTGTTATTTTTTATATTTAATTCAAAATTAAATTGTCATTCATCTAACTTGATAATAATGAAAAAATTATTGTGAAAAAACAAAAATTCCTCTTCATGCTAATTTTTAAATTTTTTTGCTTCCAAGAATATTTTGATTGTTTCTATGCTTTAAAAATTAAAAAAAATGTATTCATATTTTATTAATTTAATAATGACTAATAGATATCATAAAACGATTTCAATATCCCATATAATTAGTGTTAAGATTTTTAGTTTTTTTGGGTGGAAATCGCAAAACTACATAAACATTGTTTTAGTGAATATTGTTTCCACTTAAATGCTACAATGGTGTTTTAGCTTTTATTAATAATCTTATAATTATCATCTATTTACAAAAAGAAGAAAGAATAATTGTTTCATGAAATGGGCTTCCACTTGTTAAATAAAGATATACAATAATAGCACTTGAGCGCCTAGCTGCTGTGGTCAACTGTGTGACTTGTTCCGCCCACGTCCCGGGTTCGAACCTCTATGTGCACGCCTGTCACCCCCGCGGTGCCTTACCTGCTCCTGGGCTTGCAGGATGTCTAGTGGGCCATGGGGAATAGTCGTGGTGCGCGTAAGCTAGCCCGGACACCTCATGTAAATCAAAAAAAAAAAAAGATATACAATAATAACTTTAACGTTAAAACATGATTTAAGCACTGTTGGGTAAAATAGTTACAATATATTCAAAAGTGTTGTTAATTGATATCTTTTAAATAATCTTGATATATTAATGCTGAATATATATATATATATATATATATATATATATATATTAATTTTAATTTAAATATATTTTTGCAAAAACATCAAGTGTGAATGGGGAATATATTTTGATGCTCTCGAACCTAACTTGAGCTTGATAAGCTAACTTGTTACCCGAGCCTTGATCAACTTGAGTTTTATTTGAGACCATTCATGTAGTTGTCTTGGATAAACCCTAGTTACTTGATAGGTTAACCTGAATTTAATGATCTAGTTAAAATTTAAATGAGATTTGATTATTTTTTTTAAAAAAATTCAAAATAATATCATTTTAGTTTTTTTTTAATATTCAAAACGACATTATCTAGTACAATTTTTTTTTTAAAGAAATAACCAATAGACTTGCGTCAACCCATTGACCCGCAAGTTGACCAGACCAACTTATAACCCTTATGTTGTTCTACCTAACTCATGAGCTAGGCCTTAAATCGAGTCATAAGCTGGGTCGAGTTTCTTTAACTACCATATATTCTCATCCTGATTGATCTGTCAAAAATAATAATTAATGAACAATAGCTATTTAATTTCTTTCCTCTTAATAATCAATCAATTCTCACTTTAAAATTCATTTATTTGACAACCATTGACTCCATAATTTAACAAAACTCTAAAACACATGGTGAATAGCATTAGACACAATTTATTATGGATTTATACAATAAATTTACCTTTATACCCCTTAGTAAAAAGTTGGAAGGTTGGGATATAGGGGTATTTTGGTCTTTCACACTGACCCAATGGTCATTAAAAGATTAAACATGGGTATTATTGTCCTTTTAGATTATTTTGTACAGTAAAAATATTCTTCTACCCCCAAGGTCAATGAAATTTAAACCTGCTGGCCAAGGGGTTTTTTGACTTTGCACAAACTTTAAAATAAGTAAAATACTTCTTTGCCATTAGATAAGAAAAAATAGCTTCTATGCATTCAGGAGTGTTTAGATATTTTTACATTGGTTTATTTGTTATTTTCAGGGTTATAGAAGGATTTTTAGTAATTTAACATTTATTCTTAATATTAAATTCAAAAAAGTTGTTGGTGCATATTTTCTCGCACTAGCATTGGTGGTGTCCATGCCATAATTTTTAAACTCGGCCCGGTCCAAGGCCCGGGTTCTGGGTTTTGACCAAGTCATCGAGTCGCCTGGGTTAATTCCATTTTTTTAAAAATCAAAACGACGTTGTTTTAGTAAAAAAACAAAAATCAACGGGTTGCAATAGGGTCTTGGCGGGTCAACTCGTTGGGTCACCCCGGGTTTTGCCTTTCCCTATTTTTTCTTAAACCCGGCCCGGTTCCAGCCCTGGGTCGACCGCCTGGCCGGGTTTCAAAATATGGTCCATGCTCTTTCAACGATGCATGCGACGCCACCGTTTGTTTGAAAATAGCCTTCTATCGTTTCACTGGAAGCATCGCCAAATGCTCTCCCTCCTGGTGTGGAGCGTGTCGGTGGCAAACCAGTGGTTTGTCACTTTGTTGTTGACAGTCGTTTCTTCTTTCTTCTTCCTACTTTTCTTTCTCTTCTAGTTAATGTAACAACCCTGGTTTTTCTACATTCTTTTTTGCGATATATTGAAAATTTTCAGGTAAATTTTTTTTTTGTGATATACAGGTTCCACCAAAATTTCTACCAAAATTTCGGCAGAGTCTCCCCTATACTAGTAGGTTCCAAGTTATCGACATATACTCTGTTTACACTTCTAATATCTCACATCTCATAACTCAAAATCACGACCCAATCATCCTGGATCTCCACCCAACTCATTATCATCAACACAACACATCTTATTCAATAACATCATATAATATAGTTCAAATGAAAGATTCAATTTCAACTATAAATGTGCATGGTCAAATAGGTACTAAAAGTTTAAACCATTAGAGTAAAGACATACATTCAAATTTACGGATTAATATTACATCTCAAGTTTTATAATTTACATAGTCAAAAGCAAAGAATATCTAAACTAGCATTACCCTTGACGCGACCCTGATGGACCTGAAAATAGAAATTAACATGTACACATAAATATAAAAGATAGTAACAAGCAATAACAATGGCAGACAATAATCTCTACGAAATTTCTTTTGTATATAAAATTAGGCATAAAACTCTTTTACAACATATATTTTCCATCTATTACCAATATCCATATAATATCCTATCTCATTTGCCAAGAATAATTCCATCTTGGAAATCTCAACACAACTCAACGGTTTACGAACACCATCTCTTTATAAATCAATTCTCACTTGATACCAAGATATTCCTCTCTTGGTATTATTAGTTTATCTCATTCTTTTGGAATAACTAATCAATATTTTCCCTTTTCTGAATCTGTTGCCAGAAGGTAATCACTGAAACTAATAAATCTCATTAGTATCATTAATCTTCTAATATTGGGCTAGACTAATCAATTTAAGAAATACTGGCACCGATGAAACTTCATCGATACCAATAGCAATCCAAACCTGGATGGCTAATCAATGCCATTTGATTCTTCCATTCGTACCGAACCCCTTTTATTTTTCTTATTAACATCATATGCATTGTAACCACGGTTGCCAAGTATTATTTACACACAATCTTAGTTATCGACACTATGGTCACTAAACATCCTTCACATAACTTTGGTCACCCTCATCATAGTGCCAAGTATCAATTTATGCCCTTAACCATCATCATTATGGTGTTAAGTATCATTGTAATGTATCCTTAGCCACCAACACTATGGTAACCAATTATCTATCAATTCCCCTTCAATCTCCAAGTCATTGTATCTACCCAATAACCACATTAATTAATTTACTCAATATGTTAATCATATATTAATTATTTTACTCATAACATTTAGAATTTACTATTTCTAACTTCAATCAATTAATTTACATAATCTTTTCAAAACTTAACTATCCAGCTAACTCATCTCGATTGCCAATAATTCTGGTAATTTCATATAATTACCCACACTTTTGGTTAACCTTCTACGGTTACTAATACATCTGGTAATTCCATACGAATTACTCAGCCTCCAGCTAACTTCTTTTGTTAGTCAATCAATCCTGTAATTCCATATGAATTACCCCATATCCAGTTAACTTTCTTGTTAACCAATAAACCCGGTAATTCTCTTAATTGTCTAAGAAAGCTGGCTAACCCATCTTAGTTGTCAAAGTCAATCTGGTAATTCCATACGTATTACCTAGCATCCGGCTAACCTCTTTTGTTAGCCAATTAATCTGGTAATTCCATACCTTGTTAGCCAATGAATCCGGTAATTCCATACGAATTACCCATCATCCAGCTAACCTCTCTTGTTAGGCAATCAATCCGGTAATTCCATACGAATTACCCAATATTCAGTTAACTTCCTTGTTAGCCAATCAATCCGGTAATTCCATACGAATTACCCAAGAAATCTAGCTAATCCATCTTGGTTGCTACAATCAATCCGGTAATTCCATACGAATTACCCATCACCCGGCTAACCTTTTTTGTTAGCCAAATAATTTTGGTAATTTCTCTTAAATTACCAATAATTCTCATTTGTAATAATCACTTAACTTATTCATTTGTTTCATTCTTTTAACATCAATTAAACACACAACACAAATATTTAAGAAAAACTAATAATTACAAAATAAGGCGATGAATCACCTACCTAGAATAGGTGCACATGCTGCCACTCCATGCAATTGTCCAGTCCCCACAGCTTTCCCTGTACCACCAGGGATTTAATTTTTATCAATAATACAACCAACATCACATCTTCATTTAATTCTCATTCAACAAGTATTCTCAAACTAATCACAAGGAATTTTCTTTAAGATCTCATACTCTTACTCATTTTAATGTTTATATTCATTCTTATAATTTTGTTATCAAAACCATCACTCAACAGTAATTCCAAGCAACGATTAAAAATTATCTAATTCCAATCAATTAAGCTTAACCAACCCAGAACACTATCTAGTGTCTTAATCATAACTAAAGTTGTAAAACTCAGTTTTGGGCGTGATTTATCTCTATGAAAGGCTAAACATAGAGATACAACTTTTATGAAGAAACCAACTCCAAATTATTTTGTTTTAAGGCTCAAAATCAACAATCACAATAGCCCCTTCTTTATAGCTAAATTTTTAGACAACGAGGATTTTCATTCCTTGGAAATCCTTTTCAACTTCCAACTTATTTTCATGCAAAATCAACATCATCCAATGTCATTTGACATCATTAAATCACAAATTCAAACTAATTCTAAAGTAAAACATTCAAACAATTTCCTTACCTCTACAATATAGCAAGATTAGACCAAAATAAGAAAACTCATTCCTTTTGAAATTTCTCCTATTATTATTATTATTAATACAACAACATGATGAACTATTCATTTTCTTTCGCTTTCTCCTCGTGCGATTAAGCATAACGGCAAACCTTAATAATTAATATTCTCAGATCATTATCACAACAATAATTTCACCCTGCTAATTGAGATCCATGACAACCTTCATTAACTAACCATTTGCTAAAAACACTTATGACTAGCTTTAAATATGTTTTATTTTCCAAATTTCTTTCATTTCAATTTCTTCATGGTTCCACCCCATTTATATCCACACAACCAACAAGTTAGCTTTCTATTCAATCAACATGTTCTATTCAATCAACATGTTCATATAGCAATGTTCCTTACTATTCTTAAACAATAATCATTCTTCCCCTCATATAAAGAATACACAATTAATCTATAATAATACTAATAACAAGAACATATTTTACCATTATATCTTCCATAAAACCTACACCCACACAATTCTAATCTCATCAAAACATGTATTTAATCAAGCTTACTACATTTTGCCAAAACTAGCAATATATTCAAAAGGCAATAAGTCATCAACCTCGAATTATTGTTTCAAACCCAACGGTCGGACTACATATCATAGAGTTGTGCATAATATATCTCAAAATCATAATGATCCAATGGTTAAATCTCCCTAGATCTGAAGAAACCCGAGCATACTTGAAAATAGACGAGCTACTGTTCAACATGCACGAAACCTTGCCGGAGCAATATTTTTCGTTCTCCACCGTCCAGAATGAAGGTAACATCTAGGCGCACCATATATCCAAGAATGAGCATGATCCAACAGTGGAAGAGAGAGAAATCGGCCGGAGACCAAATTGCCCTGCAAGTGCGTTTCCTTTTTGTTTTCCATGAAATTCCAGATGATGATTTATGTCAACCGGATTCTGTTCCTTCCAATCGCTCTGGTCAGTTAGTAGAGGAGTGTAATGCGAACAACATATCCAAATAGCAGCATGATCCAACGGTGGATTCCAGAGATATAGCTACCGGAGCGGTTTTCTCCAAAATCTGTAGCTCTCTCCCCTTATCTGCTTTTCTCTATTTCTTTTCTTTTCTTTTCTTTTCTTTTCTTTTCTTTTCTTTTTTTTTAAATGGTGGATTCTTTGCAGTTTTATAGACACCTTTTTTTTCATAATTATAATTTTGTCCCTCTTTCATGCTTTTAAGTATTTTATTTTATTTTTCATGTAAACTATCTGGTTTATTTTTGTTTAAATCGCTAGTCTTTACCAAACTCCGATTGGGATGAGATATTCAACCAAGGTAGGAAAACATATTAATAGACTTCATACAAAATTTCATCCCGATCCGATGATTAGATTGGGAGCTCTGCTTCTTAATGTAAAATTGGTCAATTCATAACTTTACATAAACAATCTAGATTTTTCTTGTTTAATCTTCACAAAAAAAAATCATATCAATTATCATTCTAAACCTTTAAGGTCGTTTAATTATTTTGTAATGTATTCATTTTAGGATTTCTACATTTATTTATTTATCGGGCTTATTATCGTTTCAAAATAACATTACTGATTTTTAAGTGGTGCTTGCACCTTCAGTCCTACCCTTTTCATTGTACTATCATTTATTATAATGTATTCTTTATTACCTCACTTATTTTCTAAAAAATATTTTGTCATTTTTCTCATTATTTCATCCATCAAAACACGTTACTACTTTCTCTGTCCTTATGAATTCTAAACCAAAATTCATTCTACGAAGGTCATCTCTTTTATTAAATATCATTATTTATCTATTATTTCTAATTTTGGTTTCCATCACTCATTGAAATATTACCACTTTCAGTCTGATGTTTACACATTTACATATTTAAATTATAAATTTCCAAGGGTTTCACAGTTAAAGTACATGTTTGTCCTCTTTTCTTTTTGTTTTTCAATTTCAGTCCTTGTGTTTTTGAGTGCTTATTTTAGTCTTTGGCTCTTTTAGAAAAGTTTTAAAATTTTTCAATTTAGTTCTTAAATTTACAATTTGTCATATATTGTTTTCTTCAATTCTATCCTTATTCTTTTGTTAAAATTTTATTAGTATTCAATTTCATCCTTCAATCAAAGTTTATATATATTTTTTAATTTAGCTTTCATTCTTTTAATTTTTTTTCTTTCGTTAATTGTTTTTTCTTTTTAATTTAACCCTACAATTTAATTTTTTAGTGCCCTCAAATTTATTTTTTATTTCGGTTTCCACCCTTATTTTTTAATTAAATTATTTTATGTGGTTAATATTTTTCCCGGTTACATCATTTGGTGTTTTATTTATTTGGGATTGAGCTTCATAATTTTTTAATTTGTCATGCTTCCAATTTAATAATATGGGTCATAAGTTTTAGTTGTTAATATGGTTAGAAATTCTTTTTTTCCTCTTTTTATTTTGCATTTTTATGTGGTTACCTTCATATTCTTTTATATTAGTTTGTCTTAATCTTATTACCTAAACCACGAGTTTTTCAAGCTGTTTTTGGATAAATGTTATTTTTTTAAAAAACTTGTTTTGTTTTATGTTTAATTTTTGCTGATTTTTTATTTTTATTTTACTTTATACAAGTAGGTTTTGTTTTGTAATAAAAATTATTATTTTGAAATAATATTTATTATATGTTCGGCAATGCATATTTCTTTTAATCATTATGTTTTATATGTATTTTTATCATAGTTATTAAACCCGGCCCGGGGGTTGACCCGGCCAAGGGGCCGGGTCCCGGGTTTCATAGGTCGACCTGGGTCAACTCGGGTCAACCCGGATCAACTCAAAAAAATTAAAAAAATTAAATTTTTAATATTTATATGAAAAAATTAAGAAAACAATTCATGTAAATATAAGCTATACATATTGTAAATAATGAAGTTTAAAAAATATTTTATCCCACATTAAAAAGATATTATGTTAAGCTTTTAAGTTGAAGTATTTAAACCAAAAAAGTTTTTTGTCCCACATTGAAAAAATATAGTTTTTTTCTTATGAACATAGAGTATATATACTAATGTGTTTCAAATGCCACATTAAAAAAACATAACTTTTTTCTTGGGAACATAGAGTATTAATACTAATGAGTTTGCAATCCCACATTGAAAAAAGATAGTTTTTTTCTTGGAAACAGTATATATATATACTAACGGGTTTCAAATCCACATTGAAAAAACATAGTTTTTTTCTTGTGAATATTGAGTATATATACCAATGGGTTTCAAATCCCACATTAAAAAGATACTATGTTATTCTTTTAAGTTGAAGTATTTAAACTAAAAAGTTTTTTATCCCACATTGAAAAAACATATCTTTTTTCTTGGGAATATAGTGTATATATACTAATGGGTTTCAAATCTCACATTTGAAAAAAAAAAAACCAGGTCTTGGCCAGTTCTCACCCGGGTTAAGGGTTGACCCGCTAGGTCGACCGGGTTTGACCGAGTCGTTGCACTGACCGGTCTTTTGACAAACCTTGACTGGTCCAGCCCCCGGGTCGACCCGCTGGGCCGGTCCGGGTTTAATAACACTGATTTTTATTTCTATTATTTTTTATTTATTTTAATGAACAAATTTAGTGGACACAAATAAATAAATATCTTATTTTGTAAGATCAAATATTTTGATCTATGTTCATCTCTTAATTTTTTCAGTTTCTCTTTTAGTTATTGTTAACTATTTTTATTTATTTATTTATTTACATAGATGATTATTAGATGTGTGGATAAAATTTTTATTTTAATTTATAATTTTTATTATGTAAAAAAAAAAACATATCAAAATAGTGTATATATTCAAGAGTTTTTTTAAAAAAGAAAAATCACAACTCACTACAGAGTGCATATCAAATTAAATTTTTATTTACACTCTAATATATTTTTTTCACTCTAATTTTTTAAATCCTTTTGTGTAATTGATTTTTTTTCTTGATTTCATCTTTCAATATTTGATTTGTTGGAGATTTGACCTCATAAGATCTTATCGCTTTGCACTTGTTTTCTATGAGTTTATACCAGTCTTATAATTCAAATAACGGGTTTTTGCGTGCTATTTTTTAATATAAGTATTTTTAGAGTTGTTTTGTTTGTGTTTGATTTTTTAAAATGTTATGCTAATTCATTTAGATTTATTTTTTGGTTTTATATAAATGAACTTTTTTTTAAATAAAAAGAATATTCATTTTTAAATAATATTGCTGATGTGTTTGACATTGTATAATATTATCTTAGGGCATGAGTTTATTTAATCAATTTTATTTGTGTTTATTTTTTAAATCATGAGTTTTTTAGGTAGTGGATTTATCTTTTATTGATTTTAATAAACAAGTTCAATAAACACAATTAGATGAATATCTAATTTTGTTTGGTAGAATAATTGTTTAATTGAATATCTTTATCTTCATCTATATTTATTTTTAATTTTATTATTTTTTTGTTATTATTTACAATTTTTCCATGTTTATTTACATAAACAGTTACTAATTTATTTAACAAGATATTTGTATAGATTTTTAAATTTATACTTTAAATTTTTTATATTAAAATAATTTATACCTGTTTGTTTGCTGGAAAGTAGTTTTCTGTTGGAAAGTGAATTCTGAGAAAGTGAATTATTTTCTGATGTTTGACAGTGTAATGAAAAATAAATTGGAAAACACTTTCCAGTATTTGGTTATGTCATGGAAAATGAGTTGGAAAATAACTTATTAATGTTTTATTTTTCCCAAGTTTATTAAAATAATGAGGAATAAATCTTATAAATTAAAAAGTTGAATGAGAATGAAGTTGAAAAAAATATAATTTCATAAATTATCTCAAATAAAATAAATAATAATCAAAATAATAGAGATCAAATCTAAAAAATAAAAAAAATAAAAGATGAAGAAATTAAAATAATAATAATTGACATTTCATAAATTATTTCAAATAAAATAAGTAATAATTAAAAGAATGATGACCAAATTTGATACATAAAAAATTTCAATAAAAAAAAGATAAGGAAAAAGCAAATAACAATTATAAAAATAAGGACAAAAGTTAATATAAAAATTAAATTTTAAAAGATGAAATTGAAAAATAAATATTCAAAATAAAATATATATAACAATCAAAAGTTTGAGAATCAAATTTGATATAATCAGTAAATAATATGATATTTTTAAATTTTTTATAATTTCTGAAAAATATTTTCTACCTAAATTTTTTAGGAAAAAACTTTTCTGAAAATCAAGTCAAATTTTTATTTGAATGAAAAATATTTTTTATTAATTAATTTTTTTAATAGTAAATAAACAAAATAAAATTTTAAAAAGTGAGTTTTCTGAAAAGTTACATCCATAATCATTATTGTTTTTTTAAAAATTATTACCCGCAGCAGAGAGGGTTAAATAAACTGCTCTTCTTTTACACGACATTGACATCGTATTTATCATCAAAACCACCAACACTTTGCCATAAAAAAAAAGACAAATTGCAAATTCCAAAACTGTACCTGCTCCCGTAACGACTTAAAAGGGAGGCCAAGTCAATCAGCTCCTCTTCCAATCCCATTTCCAATTTTAAGAATGGAAGACTCAAATTCGCGAGAGATATTAGAGTCAGAGATGGAATCCATGGACTTACGAAGCCAGGAATCGACTGATCAGGTTGAGTTAGATAGTGAGTTGCCACCAGAGAAGGAAGTCATAACCGACGACTGGAGAGACGCCATCAACAAGGTGGTCCCCGCTGTGGTGGTTTTGCAAACCACCGCGTGTCGCTCCTTCGACACCGAACTTCCTTCCTCGGGGTCCGCCACTGGGTTTGTTGTTGATAAGAATCGCGGTATCATTCTCACTAACCGACATGTCGTCAAGCCTGGTAATTTCTACTATCACTACTCGATCATTCTTCTTGTTGTGATTGTGCTTGTTGATCGTTGAATTCTTTTTGCTTTTCTTTATTTTTGGTTATTAAAAAAAACGCGGGAAAAAGGGTAAGATTGGTATTATGCGAATGATTGAAATGGATTTACTTTATTGCCCTTGATATTTGTGTTATTTTTCTTTTTGGTTAAAAATCTGTGGTTTTGTGATTGCAATTTTCTCTCGTCGATTATTCGTTGATGAGGTTGGTTGTTTGGGGAACGTGACAGAATGCTTAACGAGGAAAACATTTTGCATTATGAATTTACATTTTTGCCTTTTCAATTTTTGTTTTGAGTTTATTTTCTTAAATATACTTTTGATAATCTATATGAATTACTTGTTTAATTATTTGTTTTTGGAATGTAAATCCTAATTATTATTATTATTATTTTTTTAAATTTTTTTTCAATTATGATGGTTGTGGTGTTGTAGGCCCTGTAGTTGCCCAGGCTATATTTGTCAACAATGAAGAAATTCCAGTGTATCCGATTTACAGAGACCCTGTGAGTTTTTATTTTTTGTATTTTATTTGCATATTGTAAAGACTACAAAAATGGGGTTTGTTTAGTTTTGCATAACATGAGTTACACTAATATACTATGTTTCTCCAATTTCTATCAGGTTCATGATTTTGGATTCTTTCGTTATGATCCTAGTGCAATACAATTTCACAAGTATGAGGAGATTCCTCTTGCCCCAGAAGCTGCTTCTGTTGGGCTTGAAATCAGAGTTATCGGCAATGATAGCTGCGAGAAGGTAGTCATTACTTCTCATTTTGTTATTTTTTTGTTTACCAAAACTTGTATATGAGAATTTGCACCTTTAAATTTGCTAGTTGGTTGGGGTTTTAGTACTTATTTAGGTTTTGAGAGTCAAGTTATTAGTTTCTAATTAGTGCTGGTAACATCAATTTCATAGGTTTCCATTTTGGCCGGTACCCTTGCTCGTTTGGATCGAAATGCACCTACTTATAGAAGGTATAGCAACTTCACTAATCTTTTGCTTGAATCCCTTGCTAAAAGTTGCAAGTTGTTATTATATGTAGATGACTTCATTGTCCATCATGCTATCTATGAGTGATGATTATAGGGATTTTGTGTGATTTATCATGTTGCGTGATTTTTTTAAGCTAATATGTATCTCCAGAAAGTTATAACTGTACGTGGGTAATAAATCATGTATGTGTTTGCAAGGAAAAAGGTCACGCATCCCCACATAATAGTAACAGCTAACTAGATGAATTGGTTATAAGCTCGCCCTTGGAATGTTCCATAAAGTATTTATTTCTGAATTGCAAGTGGAGTGATGTTAAATTTTCTAGCTTTACTTCTATGGTTTTATTTGGCACATCTTATCTCTTCAAACTATACTTGAACAATAAGTTAGTATCATAGTGTTAACTAGTCCATGATATTTGGAAACTCAGTCAACCGACCTGTAGATGCTTAATCATAAAGATTAACAATGACTATTGTTTGGTGCAGAGATGGTTATAATGACTTCAATACCTTCTACATGCAAGTAAGTAGTTTAATTCATCATGCTGGCAATCTTAGGCAAACAGTTATCTATGGCTTGAATCATTTTGAATTCAGAATCGATAATTCATTTTCCTTTTATTATTAGTTTGACACTTTGACATTGGTGCCTTTTAAAGATGAAGTCTGAACTGATTTAGGTTTCATTTAATGGTTTCTTACTGCCCTAGTTTGGCATATCCCTTTCTCCTTTCCTTATAGTTGCATGGAAGATTTATTCAGTGGTTGTAACCACTGAAAGATCCATATCTTGCTGTTTATTGTTGACAGCCATTTTTTTTCTTTTGTTATTTCAAATTGCCTTTATACATAAAAAATATAAAATTAAAACATATGCAGTGATACTTCTAATGTCCAGCTCAGTGTGAGCTTGTTATCTACTCCGACGAATATTCCCTGGTTCAAGCAGTTTGGTACCATCACAGGTAGTAACTGAACCACCTACTAGTCCCTACTCTAAGATCCTTATACAAGGTTATGACTCTGAGGGATAAGCCTAAATCTTATGAGTAGCAGATTCCAAACAGTCAATTGGTTCTTTATGTGCAATAAAACTTCTCCAAATAAACCATTTAATAAACTGTTCTTTAATATTTGTTTCACTTTAATTTCAGGCGGCCTCCGGAACTAAGCGTGGTTCTAGTGGTTCCCCGGTGATTGATAAGCAAGGGAGGGCTGTGGCCTTGAACGCGGGGGGCAGTGTATCATCTTCATCAGCCTTCTATTTACATTTAGAGAGAGTATGTTATTATTTAATGGCTTAATGCATTATGGTCTGTTTAAGTTTTCATCTGAAATGGATGGTAACTCATGCAGCAGGGTGTCTAATGAAAATTCAAGTCTTCCATTCTTTGTTACTTTGGTTTGCAATATATGAAGCCTTTAATTTTACATAAGCACCTGATTTTGAATAAAATTATGTGTTTCCTGGGCACTGAATCACATAATTACTTGATCTGCAGGTTGTTAGGGCATTGACATTTCTCCAGAAGTCCAAAGATGCTTGTAAAAACAAATGGGAAGCAGTTTCTATACCTCGTGGCACCCTTCAGGTCTGTAGTTGATGTCACTTTCATGCTTCTTGAAGGCTTCAAGTATTATACTGCATTATGCTAGAACATAGATGGAAATTTTGCATTTGACATTAGGCCAGATTTCTTTTAATGCTAACTGCGTGGAAAAGATCATATTTGGCAGTAAAACTATACTTTGTTGGAAGATGAAAACATTAGCCCCCTTGCTCTGTAGTCCTTCATTCTGTTTTATCAAATAAAAACTAAGCTAATGTCTTAAAAAGTCTTGAAAATAGTTTTCAATAAAATGTTTTGGTCCCCTGCAATGGTAATAAATTTATCATCCCACCTTTTGGTTTTAGCAATATGGATGCTTTGCTTTTTTATCCTATTTGTATGTTGATTTACAATATGGATTTTTCTTTTCCTTATAATTTCACGTGAGTTTAGCTATTCATGATATAGGTAACGTTTCTCCATAAAGGATTTGATGAGACACGCCGGCTTGGTCTTCCGAATGAAACAGAGCAGGTATTTCTTCCTTGCATAGAATTGTTAAGAATAATGGCGGGTGGCTCATTCTGCTGTCTTGTTTAGATGGTGCGGCAAGCCTCTGCACCAGGTGAAACTGGAATGTTGGTTGTTGACTCTGTGGTGAGCACATTTTTGTGTTTTTTAATTGAAGATTGTCAAAGAACTATCTTTATCATTCCTAATATCATGAACTTCTTCAGGTGCCATGTGGGCCAGCTGATAAGCAATTGGAGTCAGGGGATGTGCTTGTGCGTGTGAATGGGGAAGTAAGTTATGCATTCAATCTCAGACCACTGAATCTTGATCCATTGCAATGAATAATCTTGATGCATTGCATGTAAATCTCTACATTGATTTTATAGCTGACTTGCCATTATATATACAAGAACATGATAGTATTTTCTCTGTTTTTTCTTGTCTTTTATTGTCTATTTTGTTTTCCCTGTATGTCCTCTTCTTTCCTTCTTTAGATATGAGATTTATATATGCTTCCCCCCCTTTTTTTCTTTAACACACTTGTCTATGCATGAGAATCAGACTTCTCTACCATACATTTACCTAGTCAACATTCAGAGGCTGCACTTATTTATCATTTTTAGGTCAGGACAACTTTCTATTGTTTGGGAATTGTCCAAAGACTAGGTTAAACCAAAGGTAGCATCTTGGTTAGTTGATTTACATGCAATCCAAAACACCATGGTTAACCCTTAATAGTCAAATGGGCAGGTCCAGCTTAGGCTTTAAAATCACTGGTGGGAGTTCTTAACGTGCTTTACTTGACTTTTCCATTTCTCATGTATCCAAAGGATTTTGACTGGGATCATGTAGAAGATGATACTACTGAAATAGAGAATCTCTTTTTATCTACATCTCCTGTAGTGATTGATATGTTGATTTTTGTTTTTGACAAATGTCTTTATTGCAGGTGACTACTCAGTTTTTAAAATTGGAGGCATTGCTTGATGACAGTGTTGACAAAAAGATCGAATTACAGATTGAAAGGGGTGGCACATCATTAACCGTTAATATAGTGGTAAAACTTACTCTGGACATAATTTGATTTTGTTAATAATCAAGTAAAATTTCCCATTGCCTTTAATTTCATTGGAAAATATGCTGTAAGCAGTTGCTTTCTAGTATAACTACTCATTATCTGGACTGGCCTTCGTCTAATGGTGAAACACATTGGTTTGCTTAGAAACCATACCTGTATTAAAAGTAGTGCATTGGCTTAGAAATAAAAGTTAAAAGATTCAATTAGAAATAAATGGAAAAATTCACGCACACTTGGTGAACACGTCAAGATGTCAGATGTCAATTTCCATGTTATATATATTTAACAGATCTAATAGAAGCACTTGATTAGAAAACAAATAGAAGGTACACATGCTTAAATAACAAAAATAAAAGCAGTAACACTCAAATAGATAAAATCAAAAAGTTGGCACACCAAACATGTAACAATCTCCGAAATAAAGTATCACCAATTAAATCAGTTTTTTAAGTGCTTCTCCGAGGCCTATGGAGATAACTGTTAGAAACGAGAGAGTGAAATAGATGGCATCAAAGGTATAGCAATAGGTAATTTTGTAATCCATTTAGTGTTTTGGACTTCTCCACTAATGTGTGAATTTACTTTATCTAGTACATTTTCTAATATTCTAAGTTTGTGTTTGTATTGTATTGTGTCCATATGTTCTATCAATGTCCGTCCTTGATAGATTCATGTCCAAGTCTATCCTGGTGTAGGTACATGGTCATATTGCTCTCCTGGGATCACTTGTATTCCATGTTGCTTAGGTGTATGGAGAAAAACTAGTATGCTTATGCGCCTATGCTGCAGGTTCAGGATTTGCACTCGATAACTCCTGACTGCTTCTTAGAAGTAAGTGGTGCAGTGATACACCGTTTGTCTTATCAACAGGTTGGTTGGGTTTATTCATCTATTAATCATTTATTTATTTCAGTTAGCATTGTTTGTGAAGCAACTAAAAGTGTTTGCAGTTCTTTTTATTGTGTTTGAACTATGTGCTCTTGCTCATCATTTTCATCATTTTAACGCGTGCAACTTTGTAATTGAATCAGGCCAGAAACTTCTGCTTCCAATGTGGTCTTGTATATGTTTCGGACCCCGGGTCAGTTTAATCAAGATATCTGTGTTTTTTTTTTTTTAATTTGATTGAGTTTACGAATTCCATGAATCATCTCCTGTATTTTTTTGTTTCCCTGAATGAAATTGACAAATTCAAGGCAAAATAGAAGTGTTTTTGTTGAGTAATTTGATGGGCTTTTAGGGAGAAGGAAAACTGTGTGATGACTCTTTGATGCTTGTTTTTAAGGAAACCATGTAATAGCAAAGGGGCCATTTCTTTTTACATGATAAGAATTTGTACATTTTGCAGATACATGCTATCTAGGGCTGGCATTCCTCGTCATGCCATCATTAAGAAGTTTGCCGATGATGAGATATCACAACTTGAAGATGTAATCTCTGTTCTGTCTAAGCTATGTAGGGGTGATAGAGTGCCATTGGAGTATATAAGCTACAGGGATCGCCATCGAAGAAAGGTAATGCGTTAAATGTGCTGATGTGCAGCATGACATTGCCTGCACTGTTTTTTGTTTTTTTTTTTGTTTTTTGGTTGTGTAGGTTTAAGATATCTAATCTTTGATGAATCGATTCTTGTAAATTGTACCATATTCCATGAAAATGAAAGACTTACCATTCATTTCCATAAATCAATAAATTTGAAAATTGTGTTTAAAGCACCATGGGAAGTGAAAATATCTGATATTTAGAATAGAATTGTGAATGATAATCTCTCTGCAAGTGCACACTACTTTTATTTTGATTAACAAATTTAGGATGTTGGAATTTTTTTTCTTAACTCTTGTGATGGCCGCAGTCTACCCTGGTCACAATTGATCGCCATGAATGGTACAATGCTCCGAAGATATACACACGGGATGATAGTTCTGGTTTATGGATGGCAAGGCCTGCTATTCAACCGACCACCCTGCAGTTATCACCTTGTAGTAGCAATGTCACTCAAGGTCTAAACAGCCAAGCATCTTCATTGAATAGTGAATCAACTCCTGCTGAAGGTACGGATCAAGCTAACAACCAGGAGTTGGCACATGATATTATGAGAACGGAAGCCGGTTATGAACATATTTCTGAGGAGGCCCATTCCAGGGATGAGTGTGATGTTAAAACTAATAAGCAACAGGTACAGGGGAACTTGTCCTCTGATGAAATTGCAGTTGCTGACCGTTCCTTGCTTGAAATTGGAGAAATGAAATTGGAGACTCCAGGTACCACAGAAATTACAGTTTCGAATGGCTATGAAGGTGCAATAGCAGCAGCAACTAATGCTTCATTTGCGGAATGTGTGGTGGAGCCCACTCTTGTAACATTGGAGGTAATCTGTGACAAGTTTTATCTTCCTATTGTCACCAATCAGCTGTCTAAATGCCTCGGCTTATAGTCAACCATCTTGTGAAACCTCCATATTTGTTTCTGGTATTGCTTTATGAACTTTCTCCTATAACGCTGCTACATAACATGACAATAATGAAATTAGACATAGCCTTCAAAACTACTGTGCTTTGTCTCTTTACTGAGAATTTATCTGTTTGTTAGTGATTTTTCTTATTTAGAAATCAGATTCTAGATATGCTTTATTCTGTGTAAGTCTGAACAGATTTATGTTCTCAATTATCAAGTCAAAGATACGTCATCATCTGATCAGTGTCTGTTATGAACATCTCACTGATAAAAAAAGAGACAAGGAATGCTGAAATTGGATATCAAATTAGATATTTATACTTGCAGGTCAATGTGCCGCCATCATGTTTGCTTGATGGCATCCATTCAGTGCATTCTTCTGGGACTGGTGTTGTTGTTCATCATTCTCAAGACATGGGATTGGTTGCTATTGACAAGAACACCGTTGAAACATCTGCATGTGATGTGATGCTGTCATTTGCTGCTTTTCCTATCGAGATTCCAGGGGAGGTAAACATTTTCGAAGTAATGCCATGAAGTTATTATAAACCATTGAGGGTATATCAATTACTGCCTATACTTCATTGCAGGTTGTCTTTCTTCATCCTGTTTACAATTATGCTCTTGTTAGTTATGATCCCTCTGCTCTGGGAGCTGTTGGTGCTTCTATGGTTTGTGCTGCTGAGTTACTTCCTGGTAGGTTTGGCTCTATGTATTTAGTCCCAGGTGATATTATATGATCCCGTAGAACTTATTTTCTTTTTAAATTCTGAACTTCTACCTTATTTAGGTGCTTGCTTTCACCTTTGATTTTCAGTAGTGGCATATTCTTCTCATCGTTGAGGGAGGAGGGTCAAGGGTGAGGGCTTCTATTAGACTGCAAAAAAAGTCAAGTAGAGCCAAATACTATTTGTTCAAATTTTGCAGAGAGTTAAGAAACTCAAATTTATCTCTTTAGAGATTCAGCTTGAGCTTACCTCGGTCAATTTAGATCCAAGTCCAAGTTCAAGCTTGACTTGTTTATGCAAGCCACAACATTGAAAACTGACAGCTACCTTGTATTTGTTAGTCAATACCACTACTATTCTGAGTAGCAGTGCTGGGAAAAGCTTGAGCCCATAGAAACATGCTAGTTAGTGAAAACAATGAGTCACATCCATGAATGTTCAATCTTGGTTCATTTCTTTAATTAGTCTTGGATTGATGAATCCTTTAATCTCAGCCTTTTTTTGCCTATTTTATTTGTGTTAGTGTGAGTGATCTTTCAATTTTCTCTCTCCAAGTAAACTGAAAGTAGATCCAAGCTATTCACTGTAACGATCATCCTTGTGCTTTTTGAGACAGAGCCTGTGTTATGTCGTGGAGATCCAATATATCTGATCGGGTTAAGTAAAAATCAACGAGCAAAGTCTAGGAAATCAATTGTGACAAACCCTTATGTCGCATTAAATTTTGGCTATGCTGATCGTCCACGGTATAGAGCAATAAATATGGAAGTGATTGAGCTTGACACTGGTAAGAGAATAAATTTGAATTTCCCAAGATCGTGTTTATATTTAGATTTAGTGTCTTATTTTGTTCTGTATTTCAGATTTTGGTAATGCATTTACTGGTGTGCTATGTAATGAGCATGGAAAGGTTCAGGCTATATGGGGGAGCTTTTCAAATAAGGTTTTCACCACTAATCTACTTGTCATGATTTGCCTTATTATGATAGTATGTAATAACCTTGAATCTTCATTTTCAGCCAAAATCTAGTCACACTACATCAAAGGATCATCAATTTGTTCGAGGTGTCCCAATCTACATGATTAGCCAAGTACTTGACAAAATCATATCTGGTGCAAATGGGGCTTCTATTCTCATAAACGGTGTCAAAAGGTCAATGCCACTTGTTAGGACTTTAGAGGTGGAACTTTGCTCTAGATTGCTTTCAAAGGCCCGGGGTTTTGGTCTTGGTGATGAATGGATCCAAGTATGTCTTCTTCCTAGTAAAATATTTCTGTTCTTTCATCTCTGCTTGTGCCCAGAGAATGCATATCAATCTTAGCTTGCCACTCTCTCATGTTTCTTTTATTTTGTTTGCAAATGAATGTGTGTTAACATTTTCATGGAAAATTCTTTCAATAAAAATCATGAAAGTGATGGTCTTAAACTTGAGCTTTTGAGAGTGAGCATTTTCCAATCTTAATCTTGTTTTAATTGAATATTGTTTCTGGTAATAGAATATTGTTTCTGATAATATAATGTCTTTCAATTGGTTTTTGTCCTGGATAACTGCTCTCTTGAACTTAACATGCTTTGCAGAAAAATGCTGTAGTACAACGTTGTATCATTATTCTGAACATCAAAACTTGACTGATATTTTACTGTAGAGACTTGTAAAGAAAGACCCAATGAGACGACAAGTTTTGCGTGTTAAAGGTTGTTTGGCTGGATCTAACACTGAGAATCTATTAAAACAAGGCGATATGTTGTTGGCAATCAACAAAGAGCCAGTTAGTTGCTTCCAAGACGTAGAAAATGCATGTCAAGCATTAGAGAACTGTGTTGACAGTGATGGGAAGCTTAAAATTACAATTTGTCGGCAGGTAAGTTTATGCTCCTAAAACCTGATAGAGGTATCATTATCTTGTGTTTGACATGTTATTATAACTATTATTTCTCGTCTGGTTTGTGAAGTATTTTAGCTTGTTTGGTATAATCTCTGATGTTGATGTAAGTAAATTGATCTGATGCCCTTTTCTGTATGGCTTGCTAGGGAGGTGAAGTTGATCTACTTGTTGGAACAGACATTAGGGATGGTAATGGTACAACACGAGCAGTAAATTGGTGCGGCTGTCTTGTTCAGGATCCTCATCCAGCAGTTCGTGCCCTTGGATTTCTTCCTGGTGAAGGTCATGGTGTCTATGCAGCAATGTAAGAATTTTTCTTTGGGTCCTAAAAGTTCTATTTCTTTCTTTTA
>Ga0325410_1000712_pt1 | contig 35167 bp, 25 predicted proteins | sample PopdelMetagenome_16_FD_206182 | JGI IMG/M metagenome (GOLD analysis project Ga0325410, IMG submission 206182) | Populus deltoides microbial communities from Bellville, Georgia, United States - Xylem-PdIQD-R3 | ecosystem: Host-associated > Plants > Phyllosphere > Stem > Wood/Secondary xylem...
TATTTTTCTATTCTTTAGTATGATATTTTTCTATTTAAATAGAATATTTCTTTTCCTAGTTTACTTTTCCTATTTAGTGTTATTAGGGTTTTCTATAAAAATTATATAGAGTTGTAATTTATCCTTTTGGCAAGTGGATACATTAAGAAATAAAATTAAGTATTTTGAGAATATTTTTATATTTATATTGTTTTTGGTCTTTAAAAATTTTAACATTGTGATTCCTTCATACAAATATAAAATATCAAATTATTCCTAATTAATCTTATAGGTAACATCTGGTTACTATCTTAAGACGAAATAGACAAAGACAATGATGACAGAGAAGACAAAACAGAAAAGGAGATAGAGATATAATAGTGTTTAATAGTGATTTACAAAACAAAGTGATTGTCTTTGTATGATGTTTGGTTATGATAGACAAGAAATAAAAAATATAAAAAAATATATTTTATCATTAATATGTATTATTGTCGAATTTACATATTTGAAAAAAAGAACTGGATATTATTTTTTTTTACTTAGTTTATTTTGAGTTTTGAAATTAATAATTTTATAATAATCATAGTTATAAAATTGAGATTTACCTAGCAGGTCGACCCGATACCCGACTGACTTGAGGCTTGAATCAGTCTAAGCTTAAGAAAAAACTAAAGGAATGATTAACCCGATCTAACTCAATCAAAAACCTTGGTTGACTCACAACCCGTTAGACTTTGGCTAAAACACAAGTCAAAAACCCGTTTACTTTTCTTCGAGATTTTTTAGGTCAAAATAAGGCTGCCTTGATTTTTTTGGGTAAACCGATGTTGACCCTCCTGACGTATACCTTGCCCAATTCGACTCTTAAGTCGGGTTTAAAATTATGATAATAATCATTTTTATTCATACGTTGACTCAAATCAACCCAAGTTGACCCTCCCAACCTGTGATATAGGTCTTGCTCTTGATCAACCCTCAAGTCAGGTTTTAAAATTATAATAATAATATTAATTTTTATCCTTACTTTGACCCACTCAACTGGGTTGACACTCCCGACCCATGACCAAGGTCTTATCCTAGGTCAACCTCCGAGTTAAGTTTTTAAACTATGATAATAATAACTTTTATCTTCATATTAATATGGGTCAATGGTTAACACGACCAATGACACAAGCCTTGCCACAGGTCGACCCCAAAATCAGGTTTGAAAACTATTATAATAATTATTTTTATTTTTTATATTAACTCAAGTCAACCTAAGCTAACCCTCCCTACTAGTGACCTGGACGTTGTCATGGATCGACTCTCAAGTTGATTTTTAAAACTATAATAATAACAACATATTTTATCAATACATGTTTTAGTTGAACAATTTTATAAACGAGAATTTTTTACAATGATAATTTAAGAGTAAAAAATAATAAATGTTGTTTACGTAGACATGTTCTTTTTATACCTTATATTTTAAATGTACAAAAAATCACTTCAAATTATCTCAGAAATAAATTTATTTTTATATTATCTATCTTTACAACTAAATATATTTTTATTTCTGTTATTTCTGTCTCTTTTGTCGCATGACATTTTGTCACATGACACTATATTATCCCCAATAGCGAATAGCAAGTTAATTGATTTATTGTTTGTTAAAATGTTAATTACACTATTGCGGTGTGATTTGTGTCTAAAGATAAAGTGAATGAATCCTCCATATCAATCAGGTTTTTTTTTTATTATTTTTTTTTAATGTACCTCATCAGGAAACATTTCTTGACATAAGCAGGGGAATCAATGAACAGATTAGAGTTGCAAAGAAAAGGAACAGTCTTAGATAGCACGAGCTTAATTAGAAGTAAAACTATAACCTCCTTTCCAAAAGCTAAAAGCTAATCCACAAGAAAGAAGAGTAGTAACATACAATCACTGACATCACGCAATGATACAGTGAAATACACATTGAGAAGCCACGATGCCATCTTGAGTATTTGCTTTAACCTATCAGACTGAGGGGTGTTAATTGCAGCGTGTAAAGCGGCAACCATCGCAGGAGAAGTCCAGTGCTGATCCTGAAATTCAGCATTTATTATAACAAAAGCTTGTATGGGAAAATCACCAGATTTAAATAATAATTTTATTTTTAATTTTTATCTTTTCATAAGTGGATAAATGTTCTTTCTGCTTTTTTTTTTCTTTTTTAACGAATAGGCGGCACCCACACCATTAAGGAGGCACGTATTGTCAAAGAACCATCTCAATCCAATAGCTTAAGTTGTCAAGTGAGGTCTCAGGATATGATTTATATTATTTTCTAACACACCCCCCTAAGTAAAAGCCCTTTGGACTTAAAACTTGCACAGGCCTATATTACATTGTGTTTAATTTTTATCAAATAAATGAGGATGATAAGATTCGAACTCGTGACCGCTTGGTCATCAAGACTTTGATACCATGTAAAAGAATCATCTTAACCCAATAGCTTAAGCTGTTAAGTGAGGTTCCAGGATATGATTTATATTATTTTCTAACACGTATGACGCTTCCCGGTGGTCAAATCTAGCTATCCACCATTTAATTGGATAAGCAACCATGCCCTCTTCCACATATTGTGGCGCATGTAGACAGATAATGGTTGGATTGCCGCCGATGATTGATTATTTGTGTTTTTTCTTTCTCTCTTCTAACAACTAAAGTGCACAATTATTCTCTTTATTTGTTGTTTGTCAAATCATGCAAGGTTGTCAAGCCTAAACACCTTGGGTCTGGCAACCATGTGCAAGTGTAGTGTGAACTAAGACACAGTCCATTGTAGACTTGCACAATGGATTTTCCAAGCTCTGAAGGCTTGAGATGGGGCTAATATTGTCTTTTCACATAAAGTTCAATTATTATTTTGTTCTTTGGTTGAAAAAAATGGAATCCCTGGTTGTGGGGGTACTCAGGGGTTTTTTTTACCTTTAACAAACTGTTATATAGTTAAAATATATCGTTAGCCTTAGAAAGGACAAAAAATAAGCTATGCATATACAAGTATTTTTGTTGATATTATTTTATTATTTCTAAAGTCGAAAAGCTATGCCGGACCCATGTTTACTTTGGTCTAGCAAACATGCTAGGCCCAACTTACTTGGGTGCCAGACCTAAGTACCTTGGGTCTAGCAACCCTGTGCAAGTGTACTATGGACCAAGACACGGTCCATTTTAGACTTTCACAGTGGATTTTTCAAGCTCTGAAGGCATGGGATGGGGCTAATATTGTCTTTTCATATAAAGTTTAATTATCATTTTGCTCTTTGGTTGAAAAAATTAAGGCCTTGTTGTGAGGTTATTTCAATATTTTTATTCTTTCACACTATTTTTTGTAATCATGGGGGACATTTTGGTATTTTTGATATTGTTTTATTATCCAAACCCAAGTAGCATGGGCCTTGCATGCTTGTGAAACCCAAGATGCTTCAGCTTGACATTCACAACCTGTTAAATAGTTAAAATACATCTTTAGCCTTGAAAAAGACAAAAAATAAGCTTTGCATATTCGAGTATTTTTGTTCTTTCACACTATTTTTTGTGTAATTTTCTATAATTATATGAGGCATTTTGGTATTTTCATATTGTTTTATTATTTTTAAAATAAAAAAGTTGTGTCGGACCCACGTTTACATGGATATAACAAACATGTCAGCCCCAACTTACTTAGGTACTAGACCCAAGACGATTGGGTTTGCGCTTGAGTCTGATAAAGAGTTGATTAGAGGTTTAAAAATTAACTCATTTGGTTAAGTTTAATAACACTATTAAAATATTTTTCACACTCAATATTTTTTTATATTTTAAAAAATAATTAATATTGACCCGTTGCGAATAACGTGCTATGCTAGAAAAGAAAAACTGAAGCAATGGCTTACATAAGGATGTCCCAAACCCTTGAACCTTTGCATGTATCAAGCCTCACATTTCAGGATGAATTATCCACCCAGTGACTGTTCTCAGGTTGCACTTTGTTGCAAAAGTTATTTTATACTGTTGTAGATGGAAGAACGTTAAGAAGATCCACATTTCTTTCCCTATTCTAAGGAAATTTTCTAATTATTATGATCCATTTTTCCCTGAATTTAGTAGATTGTGAGGTCAAGGTCAATGCAGTGGATCTCATATCCATGGAGTGCACAGTTTTAGTGCAGTAGATCACTGATGGACCTCTTGCAAAAATCACAAAATCTAGAATGTCTCGAGTCTTGGCATTTTCAGCTAGGAATCTAAACCATGAATTTAACAGATTTTCTACTTCTTATTGCAATTTTAGATTGTGAGGAAAATAAAATTTATATCTTTGTCTGACCCACGTTACATTGGACTTGATTGATTGTCAAGTTCAAGTTCTTTGAGTCTAACATGCTTGATAGACCCATGTTGTATTGGGCTTAACTGTCTACCAAATCCAAATTCTTTGAGTATGGCATGCTTGCTAGACCTAGGTTACCTTGGGCTTTGCTGACTGCTAAGCCCAAGTACTTTGAGTTTGGTATGTTTATTAGATCCATGTTACCTTGGACTTATCAGGCTGCTAAGTGCAAGTTTATTGGGTCTGGCATTGTTTCCAGACTCATGTTTCCTTGAACTTAGATGACTACCAACACTACCAGATTTAACAGTTTTACTGATAAATTTCTTCTGGTATTTACATCAGCAATCCATCGATACTTGTATCGACGGACTCATAAATGGAAATAGTCCATTATAAAAAATCTTGTCGGTTGTCGCACGTGTGCGGTGTTGCGGTGATCATCCACCCTCAAAGAAAAATTGTAAAGGTCTATCAAGGCAAAATATGGTAAGATAAGGAATTCTTGTCTTTTCCATGGAAAAGGGGAATGAGAGTCGCCACCTAGTATTTTGGTCACTGGGAACCCTAACTAGTCTTAGAGATGGGGTACGAAGACTGGTTGCATAAAGGGAAGGTATTAGCACCCTAAATATGCCCAACCTAAGGTAAGCTGCATTGTTTTGATGTCTGATAAAAAACTATGGTCTTATTGCGTTTTCTAATTGTTAGTTTGTCTAAGGTTCAAGAAAAGCCCTCCTTAATAAGAAGGTTCTTATCTAAAACCTAACCGTTCTAGTGTTCGAAAAAATAATACTTTAATATTCGAAATACGTATTACTTATAATGTCGTACCCCGGATACTAAAAGACAAACAAAATAAAATTTTTGTTGTTTTTGAAATTTTAGCTAATGTTCTCTTAACTTGAATAAACTGGTTATTAAAGCCAAAATGCATGCTAAAACATTGGTTTTTTCTTTTTATGAAAAACACAATATGATTTTTTAGCTTTGAGACACTTGGTCGTATGCACAAAAACATTTTTTTCTTTTTTCAAATTGTTTTTTTTTGTATTTTTCAAAAGTTGACAAAAATCGGGTTTTTTAATACTGGATTTGTATTTTTTTACCAACCAAATACTAAGCAAAAATTAGTAAAAAAACACTTTGAATTGGGCCGGACCCGTTCCAACCATTTTGGGCTGGGTCGGTGCTGCCAACCCATTAAACAGTGGGCCTCTCCACTGTTCACATGCAACGTGAATGGTGGAGAAGAAGACGCAAAGGAGGAAGAAGAAGGAGGTGGAGGAGGAGAGGGAAGAAGACTGACTTACGGTGGCTCACGGTGCTGCTGGCAGTGGTGGAGGTGGCGGGACGCAGCTGCTGGCGACGATGGAGGTGTCAACGATGACGGTTCTCACCGTTTCTTCCCTGTTTTTTCTTCTCGTCTTCTTTTTTTTTCCTCTCTCGGTTCTCTCCTCTCTATCCCTATTCTGCTCCTCCTTTCTCTCTATTCCTCTTTGTTTTTTTTTTTTTTTTTTTTTTTCTGTTTTCCTTCTCTTCTTCCTCTGTTTTTTTCTTTTCTTTCTCTCTTTCAGTTTTTCATTCTCTTCTCTACTTTTTACTTTTTTTTTCCGGTCTTCCACCCTCTCTTCTACCCTCCCTTTTTTTTCTGCTCTCTCTTCCCCTGTTTTTATAGGAAAAATAGGGGGGAGAGAGGCAGGGGCAACCACTATGCAGCCGCCCCAAAAATAGCCCGAGGGGCACATTCCCTCCTTTTTTCACCGCCCCTTGGTAGGCCACGGGTCAGAGGTTATACAAGTGGGGTTATGGTTGGTGTCTTTTTTATGCTTTTTGGAAAAGTTGGTGAAAAAATCTCCTTCTTCCCCTACCTCGCATGTCCAGAGGAAGAAGAAGACCCACAGTGCCGTTCAAAATGGCACCATTTGGGTCTTTTTTTTACATGAACAGTGCATGAAATGGTGCCGTTTTGAACAAAACACGCCGTTTCATTTAAAAGGAAAAGGAGGCAAAAAGGTGTTAGAGTTCACATTGGTCCTCAATTTGTGATTTGTTCAATTGAGTCCTCAGTTGCAATTTTGATTGTAAAAATCAATTCAATTGTATCCCTGCCAAATTCAATTGTTGGCCCTAAAGTTGGCTGCTTTTTCCACATTAGTCCTTGGTCTTGAATTTATACAATTTGACCCTCAATTTATCAATAAACTTCTAATTTCTTCAATTTGGCGCTTGATTTGGTTTAATTGCAGCCCTTCTATTTACGCGCGTTTTTTATTTTGGTCCTTGACTTCAAAATTATTTTTTCTTGCAATCGAACCCTCCATAAATTCAATTAAACCTTCAATAAAATATAATTGAGTCCATGAACATCTGATTTTGAATTTTTCTTCCTCAAATTGCATTTTCTTTATCAACATGGCTTTCATCAATCAACAAAATACTGTCAAATTTTAATTTTTGTATTTTTAAACCTCCTCAACCAATTTTTAGTCATTTTCTAGGTGCTCTGACATTCTCTTTTCACTGTTATATTTTTTTATTTTATTTTTGATTTTTTTGTATTTTTTTAAAGAGAGAAAAAAATGTGAATTTGGGAATAACCCAAAAATGGGTTAAGACATCGGTAATTTATGGATTGTCGGTGAGTCTGTCGGTAATAAATATATCAATGGATGTACAAATAGATAAAGCACTCCAAAAAAAATTACCCGCTTTATTCCGTCGGTATATCCATCGGTAAAATATAACATATAACGACAGATCAATGTGCGTAAATGATAATGAGCCAAAATTACCCAAAAAAAGATGTTGTTTGCCTCCGTCATGGCAGTTTTTGCCATTAAAGCTTAAATGATAATGAGCCAAAGCTCTGATACCATATAAGCTTTTAAGAAGGAAAAGAACTTCCTAATCTACTAGAGTTTCAGGAGGTTATTTATACCTAAAGTAGTGCTGGTAGAAGTCTATCCTAATCTACTAGATTACATAAAAATAGGAAATGCCAAAAGAATAGGAACCACTAACAGACTAACTCCCCTAACAAACTTGTTCAAATCTAAATTTGAATTTGAAATAGAAACTAATTATCCTTATATATCTTCAACAAATATTATGAATAAATCAGGAAGATTTGAATATTGACTCATAATGTTATATTGAAATGTAGGAGAAGCATTTGAAGGGGAACTCAACTTCTCAGGAGCTTGTATAGCAAGAGCTTAAGGAGTGACCACAGGAGGGGCACAACAGCAACCAGGGAGCGCAAACCGAGCTTCTACAGTAGGTAGGTGTTTTGTACCTATACTTTATACGTAATGTTAATTTTGCTAACTTGTTAAATTCTTGGTCCTTGCATCTATGGGTAAAACCATAAAGAGAAAGGATAAAGTGAAATAAATGAGAAATTAAAATGGATTTCAGTACTTGATTGATTTAAGAATATGAATTACATTAATGGACTTCGTTGATGATCGTTCCTCGAACTTGATTAGCCGGTCCCGAATACGGAGGCTAATGATGTCAGTAAGGTTTACTAACATCGGCATGATCATCTCTGAAAATGAGAGATATTGAACTTGATTAACTATTCAGGTGAGAATAGTTAATGATATTGACTAGTGACGTCTATATCGTCAATCACATGAAACTTAATTAGCTATCCCTAAAGTGAAAGTTAATGATGTCAAGAATCTTGACATTGGCATTTCCAGAAATATTCAAAGGTATTATGGAAAGAAAAATCTAATTGGCTATTTTGGGTTGAAAATAATCAATGATATCAATTAGTGACATTAATGTTGGCATTTACAACGAACTTGATTAGTCGATCCTGATATAGGCGACTAATGATTCATTAGTGTCGGCATTTCCTTTCAAGTTTTGGGGGAGAGATGTTATAATGGTAGTCCCGATACAGAATGATTAAAAGTGTTAATGAAATGAGGTTTGACATCTTGAAAGGATTATTCATTCGGCCTAAACAATGTGGATATTGATTGGAAATTATGGATTAAGATGGGTGGAGGAACTAGTTACCTGGTAATGGGCTAGTTGCATCACTTTTTCTAATGATTGGAATATGTGATTAGAGTTAAACTGACTTGTGTGATGTTAACATTGTCGAGATAACTGATTTGTCGGACTATAAATGAAATGTTGGATGAAACCTAATTGTTAAACAAAAGTGGTAAATTGTGTTTATGTTATGGATTATTGAAGAAATAAAAAAAATTAAAATGATGAAGATCTAATTTGTTTTGTGTATAAATAATTTATTTAAAATAAAAATAAAAATATATTAAAAATAAATAAAATTAGAAGTTAACACCAACCTCAAATCTTTGAAACCATGCATCGATATAAGGTCTCTAATTAGGATATCTGGAAACATGACTCCATTGAAATAATAAAATCTCCATCAACGATTTAAACGTTGATGTTATTACTCGGGCGGCCTCAATGTTTGTGAACCTAAAAATAAATAAAAATAATGAAATATTAATTAGTTGTTCACAAATTATGTTATAATTAAAAAAAAACTAAAACCAAAATATACTTACATTGAAAGGTCGTCCTTTCAATGTGCCTCGTACTTGTGGATGAATTGACCTCGCTGTGAAGGCACATCGTCTCTGCGTTGTGGAACCACGCTGGAAGAGGCAGCATCGCGAGTCAGCGCAGGTGCCTCTTCTTGATTGGCACCTAAGGACAAGTCATCCTCGCCGCTAGAAGAACTAGCTGCAACCATATATATGCTCACGACGTGCTATTGATTTTGTTCTACGCATCTACACAAATTGAACTAATGATTACATAATCAAATTCAATTATTTAAAAAAACATTGGCAGCACCTCCCCTATACTAGAGACTACCCAAATTTTTGAAATCTCTAAATATTAATAATATATGCGATAAACCAGTTGATTTTATTTTATTTATACTTGAAATTTCATATTTTTCAATTTCATCTTATTTTCAAAATGATAATAAAATGTTTCTAACCATAAAATAAAGAAAAAAAAATCCTATATATAACCTAACATCTATACAAATTTAACAATAATAATAAAAAAAATTTAATTCTATATATTCAACTAACATCTATATAAATTTAACAATAACAATTAAAATTCATGAAAACAATCAAACACTCTATTATACAATAATATAGTAAAATTGAGATAAAACAATTTAATTTAATCATATATATTCACTTAACATTTACAAGGCAAATTCAACAATAACAATTAAAATTCAACAAAATAATAAATTATTATGGCAATAAAAACAATAACATAGGTGAAGATAAAGATATAACTATAGATAGAGATTACAAGAAAAAAACAAGAGATGTTTTGAAACGAAGGAGAGAGAAAAAACCGATGAAACGAAGGAGAGAAAAAAATGAACTGAAGGGGCTTTCGATGGGAGTTATACTGCAATTTTTCCAATAGACTCACCGATGGACTATTAAATAATATTATTTTTAATTATTTCATCGGTGAATTAACTTTAAATTTTTCAATTTTGTACTAAAATCTTTAAATAACCCTCTAGAATTTTCATAGTCTGTCGGTAATGTGAAATAAGTACACATGGTTATAGATGCATTAATTACCTATGCTTTAGAATTCACATTCTGTCGATAATTCCATCGGTGATTCACAGGACTTCACCTACATATGAGGTGAATAGTTCCCATCGCCCTCTGGAAAATAACGACGGATGTATTCCGTTTGTAGAGGCATTAGTGATTGTGGCATATGGGGTAAATATTTTACAACTCTTTGGCAAATATCAACAGACTTATTCCATCTGTAAAGACGTCGGTGAGAGTGGCATATGCAGTAAATATTTTACAACTCTTTAGAAAATACCAACATAATTAAGTTTGTCTGTAAATCCGTCGGTGATGTGCACAGTGCATGATAGATTGTGTTTGTATTGCCTATTCATCCTCCCTGCAAAAACTTAAATTGAAAATTGCCCACACAACACAATAACAACAATGAACATAAAAATTATGAAATAAATTTTTCATGTTACAAAATTTCATCCATAATATTACATTATAAAAAATTCCTTTACATTTTCATTTTCTGATAGTTAGTCAGAATTTTCTTCTTCTTCTTCAATTGAATTATCATCAGCTCCATCACAATTTTCAATGTGGATATCATTATCATCTTTATCGACATGTGCTTGTCCACTGGAGCTCAGAACAATATTCAACTCCTCTATGTCAACATCAATAAGACTATCATCAAAAACGTGAAAATTTGAATTTTCTTCTAAGTCAATCGAAGGAGCAACTCAATATGATTCAACCAACTCACTAACTTAAAAGACATCATCTCACACACTTGTGTCTTTGTTCTCATCTTAAACAATCTCGACACGACCCCTAGGGTTTCGTTTTTAAAACGGATAACCAATCAATTCTTGATCGATCCTTTCTAAAGAAAAATGTGTATGTGTAATAATCTAACTTGTTGACATTGCTTTGTGAAAACAAAGACATCATTTATGTTATGGAGTCTAGCTTTTGAGTTGATTTTGACCAGACCATAGTGAGGATCTACTCTGATTCCTCTATCAGTGGTGTCATACTAATAACATTTGAATATAAACATTATGTTAAGCTCGATATGATATTACAATTCGATGACCTCTTCTAAGTTACCATAATAGTCAACTTCAAACTCACTACAAGTCGATCCCTTAACACAAACACCGTTATTATATGTCTTTCTTCCATGCCCGTATTCTTCAATATAAAAGACATATCTATTGACAAAATACTCATTGTAGCACTTAACTTTCTTTTAGGACCTAGGCTTAGTAAAGATAATGAAATAGTAACACTCCTTCCCATTTGATAAACCTTGTATATCAAGTTCAACAATGAATGATAAACAAGAATTATGTAATGAAATATAGTAACTTACATGTATTTTTGACCACGTGACAAATTGTTCATCTTGTAATCGAAAGATTTGGGATTCGGTAAGCTGTGAATTATTCGACAGTAAATATTATCAATGTTACCTACAAGGTTTTCAAAATTATATGAGTTTATGATATTACAATATATAAATAGTATATTTTTAACAAAGTTTTAGTGCATATACTTACTTAATAAAAGGTCTCAACACATCACAATTAAATAGAACATAATTGTGTGCTTGTCTAAACTCTATTTCAAACAAATATCTTCCCCTTATGGCATTTTTAGGTATGGGTCATCCAAGATTGGAATAGTATCTATGATTATGAATTTATACATAAAATATATTCCTGATATTAAAAAGGTATTTCTTTTGATGACATAGAAAGGTTAGGTTCTGCTCGATAAGATAAGGATCTCCTTACCAAGGCGAACCTTTCTTAAACCATAGATGGGTCGACAATTAGAAATACAATAACACCTTAGTATATATCAAACAATCAAACAATGTAGCTTACTGATGCAACCATATTATTCGATAGTTTCACCCACATTGAACTAGTGTTTTGCCTATGTTTTATATATAAAATGTCTTGCTATTCTTTGTTTTATGTTTTGAATGCACTTTTGGATGAAAGATGCAAAAAGTAGTAAATTTGAGGTAATTGGCAGATTTGACCTTTAGTCGATGTTTTGTGCAGAGCGTGAGCTCTAAGGGTCAAATGAAGTGATTCTAGTGGAATTAAAAAGATAACATCCATATATTTCTGGAAAGCTAAGGAAAGAAAATAAAATAAGGAAGAGCATGGAAATCTCAGCCTTCAAAGTCATATCTCGCAATCTGCCAATGTTGACCTTCGACCATTTTGACTTGAATATCTAGAGCTATAGAAGTCCAATTGATGCAAACTCAATTTTTTTGGATTCCTGAGTCAAAGAGCTATCAACTCTCTAAATTTCAGCCAAAAAAATGTCATATAAGGGAGATATGATTTTTCAAAGATGACAACTGAATTCTGCCAACAAACAGGTTTCGTGAAGAAACGAGTCGAAATTACGTTCCAAAGCATCTAAACCGATATCCAAGTTTTTATTTTAGTAATTTAGCTCCTCTAAGTCAAAGCTTGAAGATTTCATGCAAGGTTATTTCTTTTTTTTTTAGGAAAATAGTTATTGAAGTATTTAAATGTAAACTGTCTACTTAAGGGAGGACTATTTTGTAAAATAGAGATTAGGGTTTCCTAGGATATAAAAAGAATGAGAGAAGAGAAGGGGGGCAGCCAGCCAAGAAGAGAAAAACCCCCTTCCTCTATGAAAGCCAAAATCATGCATTCTTCCTTCTTTTTGATTAGTTGTTCAACAAACATGCAAGGCTAAACACTTTTTCTTGGTTACAAGGACACAAAAACCTTGGGATTTCAAGAACTGTGATATTTATTTTACCTCTTCTTTTTAGTTTATATGATGAATATGTTTGTTCTCCTATGCTTAATTTCCCTATGATTGTTTATGTTCATTGCTAGAGCGGACTCTAAGTTATTATTGTAGACAATCTATTGCTAAGTTTGATATCAAAACCGGAGTTGTGGTATATGCACTTGTGAAGCAACTAAGTTTAATAATTGTGGTGGATCTACATTATTAATCTTAGGGAGAACATTCAATCAAATCAAAAATAGACTGCAAACAATTATGTTTTCTTGATTAATCAACTTATCTAGTTCTTAAGGTTGCCATTGAATTAAATTATTAGTGCGGACACTGTGGTTGTTTGATGATTAGAGTTAATTATACGGCGGATCCGTTAACTAACCAATGTTAAAAAGAGATAAATATTTAGAATATAAATTGATGTTTCGTTTTCATGATCAATTCTGATTTCTGTAGGTGGATGTGTGCTTGCGATGAAGGTTTGTTCTCTTGATAATTTTCTGATTTTATTTAATTTTGCTTGATAGTTTTCTGTTTTCTTTTGCTTTAGCCTAGATAACGTCCAAACTCTCATCCCCCAAAGTGCATATCATCTAGCATAAAAATTTAACTTGAACCTTTCTCGTGGGATCGACCCCTTGCTTGCTCTATACTATCTTATGTGTTGTGTTTTAAGGTAGGGTAATTAATTTATGCGACAGCAACATCACAACACTTATCTTAGGTAGGGCGTATTTGGGGTGCTAATACCTTCCCTTTACGCAACAAGTTCCCGTGTCCAATCTCTGAGACCAGTTAGGGTTCCTAGTGACCAAATACTATGTTGCGATTCCTATTCCTGCTTTCCACGGATAAAAGACAAGAATTCATTTTGTCCTTATACTTTCCAGATAGATACATCATATACTTGAGGGTGGATGATTGCCGCAACGCCACACACATGCGACACAACATATTACATGTTCCACATATTAAAAAATGATTACTATTTGTTCAACAATTGTTTCGTGAAAATTCTATCTTTTTTTTAAATTTCACTCTTCTGTTTTCTATGTCAAGGATCTCACCACCAAGGAAATTCTTCTTTTTGGTCAGAGTAAAGATGGCCTTTATGTCTTTTCTGTGTCTTTTGCCATAACTCTGCTACAAGCTTTTTTGTCCACCAGTATGGCCATTTCTACTGATATTTAGCATTGTCGACTCGGTCACCCCAGTTCCCATATTTTGATTCTCTCAGTGTCCAATAAAAAGGTTGTTTGTACCTCTTGTCATCTTAGTTTTCAATGTCAAACTTGTCCATTAGGAAAATCCTCTCGTTTGTCTTTAGAACCTACGAGTCATAAAACGTCTACTCCTCTTGAACTTATCTTTAGTGATGTTTGCAGCCCTGCTCCTATGCTATCGTCTGATGATTTTCGATGTTTTGTCTTATTTATGGATAGACATACAAAATTTATTTGGTTTTATCCTATTGCCGTCAAATCATATGTATTCACTGTGTTTCAACAATTTCTAGTACTTGTTGGTGAAGCATGACTCTTTAACTTGTTGCATTCTATGATTTCATTTGGACATAAATTGGGGAAGCATAAAGATTGGTGATAAATTCCTAACAATGTCTTGTTCTTTTCATCATCAATATCCTTAGCTATGATTTGCTCCAATTCCTCACAGTTTGATATCTTTAGATAATTTAGCTGAACAAGACTAGCAATCATATTGTCTGTAAATATATATGTGTCAGTCTCTTACACTCATTCACAACCAAAGTAGTCAAATTGCTTGGCACGAGACCCTTCCATGTACACCTCATGTCAGGCAATAAGTTCAAGTGTAATTTTTCCAAAATCAAGAGTGAAAGTTCATGCCCACCTCTTATATTAGTTACCAAACTCCTAACCTGCATTAAATCTTGTACTCCTTCACAGTTTCTAATATATATTTCTTTTGATTTTATAAACACCTGAATCAGAAGAAAACAAGGGTACCAATTTGTTAGAAGTAATTCCTAGTAATTATTGTGAACTTTTGGAACTAAAAGAGAGGCAAGAAATCAAGTCAAATCAGCAGCACCTCTGATTGAGCACCCATTGAACCATTTGATGTAGTAGCATGTTTTGTGATTAGCTTTGGGCATTGACGCATCTCCAACTTCTCCGAACGAGGGAATAAGAAATCATAACATCTGGGAATGGAGCACGCAATACTTGGTAATTGTTGAAGTGACAACTCCTGCAGATTAGGGAACACCATCTCCTTCTCAACATTGACAAGTAAAGCATGATCATCCTGCCCAAATACTCCCAATAATTAAGAGGATTCTCTTATTTCAAGTTGGGAGACCTGAAGCCATGGCTATTGGGAAGAGACTCTTTAACTTGTTACATCTTTTGATTTTAAGTTGACGGAAATTGGGGAAGCATAAAGATTGGAGATCATTTCCTGACAATATCTAATCCTTTTCATCATCATTACCTTAGCAATGATCTGCTCCAATTCCTCACACTTTGATATCTTTAGAACTTCCAGTTGAACTAGACTAGTAATCTTATTGTCTGTGAATACATATGTCAGTCTCCTACACTCTTTTACCTTCAAAATAGTCAAATTGCTCGACATCAGACCCTCCCATATACACCTTGTAGAATTTAACAGAGACAGATGAAGTAGAATTATTTTCTTATTTCAATTGTTTGTTGTGTACAGAGTCTAAATATTTATAATGCAATTGTGAGTAAATCACTCCTACTAATTTGCTATATAAAATTCAAAAGTAGAATCTGAAAACGTAAATCAAGGCATTTAACAGAACCAAAACTAAAGGTCTAGGATTATTGTTATGTCTTCTCCGTATGCTGAGGTTTGGCCTGATTTTTAGTTGCTGCACAATCTTCTACGTGATCAACGGATTTCAATTCAATACACCCCTTCAACCGAATGGGCAGTTCCTACACATGAAGGTTGGTCCGTAGATGAGTAAACCGTGCAACAGTCAGAGGTTTAGTCAACAAATATGCAAGCTGATCACATGTGGACATGAAGGAGACATGAAGTTTCTGCTACACAACTTGATCTCGTACGAAATGAAAGTCAATTTCAATGAGTTTCGTACGAGCATGGAACTTTGGATTAGATGAGAGATAAGTCGCACCAATATTATCGCACTAAAGAGTTGGACAGTGTTGGAGAGGCATTTTGAGTTCTTACAACAGAGATTAAAGCCACTACAATTCAGCAGCAGTGTTGGCCAGTGACTTATACTCCGATTCAGTGCTGCTGCATGCCGCTGTTTGCTGTTGTTTGCAGCTCTAGCTAATTAAATTGGATCCATGAAAAATATAATATGCTCCTACACTTCGTCAGTCATCACTGTCACCAGCCCAATCGGCGTCACTAAATCCTTGTAAAGTATGATCAGACTGATGAGTAATATGTAAACCATAATTTACAGTGTATTTCAGATAATGAAGTATACGTTACACTACCTGCCAGTGAACATCTTTGGGCTGATGCATGAACTTGCTCACCTTGTGAATTGCAAATGCAATGTCAGGTCATGTAAAACCGAGATAATGTAAGGCACCGACTGTACTTCGATATAAATAAGGGTTGTCAAAATCAATACCCTCAAATTTAGAGAGTGTGCAGTTTGTGGACATTAGTGTGCTGCAAGGTTTGACCTTATCTAGCTTGAGTCTTCGTAACAAGTCAATGACATATTTTCGTTGAGTCAGAATCAGATCACCACCATCATGCAAAGTTTCAACTCCGAGAAAATATGATAACGGTCCCAAATCTTTGATAGGGAAGACACGTCCAGGGTAAGAAATTAATTTGTTGACTTCCTCAAAGTGATACCCGTTACAATTATGTCATCAACATATATAAGTATGAGCAGTTGGAAACTTGCAGTCTATAGAATGTAAAGTGAAGAATCTGATTTTGAGCCTACAAAACCATACTGAAGCAATTGATTTGTCAACCGAGAAAACCAAGAACGGGGAGCCTGACGAAGACCATACAGACTTTTCTTTAAGCGGCATGGATGAATATACCCTTGAGGTTGACACATATATACCTCTTCATCTAGCAGTCCATAGAGAAAGGCATTTTGAATGTCCAGTTGCCGAATATACCAACGCTGGGAGAGAGTGATAGATAACACTAGCCAAATGGTTCCTTGTTTAATGACGGGGCTAAAGGTTTCTAGAAAATCAACACCATGTTGTTGATGATAGCCTTTAGCTACCAACCGCGCCTTGTACCGCTCCACAGTGCCATTAACATGGGTCTTGATATGGTAAACCCATTTATTTCCAACAAGATTGATGTTGGATTTAGCTGGTACAAGATCCCAAGTATTATTTTGTAAAAGAGCAGTAAATTCCATGTTCATTGCTTCCCTCCATTTGTGGTCTTTTGAAGCATCAATAAAATACGTTGGTTCAACTGGTACGTGGCAGGATTGTGTAAGAAATGCATGAGGCAATGGGTATTTGATGAACCCAACATATGGTTGCTTCGGTTTGAGAGAGTTTGTCTGAGATATGGTAGTTATTTTTCTTGGTATGTTGGAAGGAGCAAGTGCATCTGCAAAAGATGTATGAACCGCATGTAGTGCTGGAGTTGGAACCTCATTTGAAATAACATTTGTAGTAACAGTAGCTGGAATGAGATCAAATTCATGTGGAGAGACATGATTGGCATTTGTAACATCACCTGCAAGAAGAGTTAGGGAATTCGAAACACTTGGTTGTAAATTGGCTGGTAAGGTGATAGCAATGGACTCGAGAACTAAGGACACAGATTGGGGAGATTTGTAAGGAAAGAAAAGTTCATCAAATATGACATGTCGAGACACTTTTACCCCTGATGTGAGAGACTGTAGCCAATAAAAATACATGTTTTCGATCTGAAATCAAATTTATGTTTGTTATAAGGATGTAAATTTGGCCAACAAGCACAACCAAACACACGCATAAAGTTATAATTTGGTTTTTGATGATAAGCCTTTTCAAAAAGAGAGCAATGGTTTAAAATTTTAGTTGGAAGACGATTAATTATATAAACAGTCGTTAAAAATGCATCCTCCCAGTATTGTTTTGGAAGATTAGCATAGGCTAATAATGCTAGACCCATTTCAATAATTTGACGATGTCGTCTTTCAACAGCTCCCATTTGCTCATGTGTGTACGGGCAAGCTAGACGATGTTAAATACCGTATTTGGAAAAATATGTATTTAATCTACGATACTCACCTCCCCAATCAGTTTGAATGACCTTAATTTTGGTATTAAAATGGCGTTCAACATACGTTTGAAAATGTAAGAAAATATTTTCAACATTAGATTTTTGCTTAAGAGGAAATAACCAAATATATTTTGTGACAGCATCCAAGAAACAAATATAATAGCGAGAGCCGTAGCTGGAAATCACGGAACTAGGCCCCCAAACATCTGAATAAATGAGTTCCAAGGGCTTAGTAACATAAGGTACATAAGCGGAAAAAGGTAAATTATGGCTTTTTGCCATCTCACGTTCAGGACATATCTTGTGTCTTTTATTGGAAAGAAAGGAAAGATTATTCGAGCGGATAACATGATTGATAGTGTTGCAAGAGGCGTGCCCAAGACGACAGTGCCAATCTGAGACTGAAACACAAACACCAACAAGAGCTTTGGGATATAAATGTTGAAGAGGCTGTGAAAAACAGTAGAGACCATCTTTGACGACACCCTTATGCAGGGTGTTTCCTGAGTAATACTTGATCAAAAAACAGGAAGCATGAAACTCAAAATAAATAGAATTATCTTCAGTGAATTTTTTTATAGAAATAAGATTTTTTGTAATTTGAGAGACAACTAATATTTGGTCAAGGATAAAAGATTTAGAGTGTGCAGATAAAGATGCCTTGCCTAAGTGAGTTATGTGCAAACTTGTGCCATCTCCGACTTGAATCTGATCATTTCCAGCATACTCTTCACCACGAACATTAAGGTTGTTGAAGTTATTAGTCAAATGGTGCGTAGCTCCAGTGTCGGCATGTCATTCTTGCTCCAATGAGTGCTGAATGTGTTGGTTGGAGGCAATGTTGGCTTGAGGATTTGGTCGAAAAGGTTGAGGAAGAAACTGACTTTCAAATCTCTTAAAGCATCGAGCCACAGTATGGCTAGGTTTATCACAGAGCTGACACCAAAGATTAGTGTAGTTGTTATTTGGACGAGAAGCAGTTTGGAAATTACCTTTACCATGAAAGGAGGGATGGCCACGCCCCCTGCCTCGGAAGGTAAAATTGTTGTTGCGGACACGGGATCCAGAAAAGGATTGTTGCTTGGTAGCAACATTAGCTGATGGTATGGCAGACAGGAGAGCTTGCTGATGATGCTGCACACGTGCCTCACAAATGAGCAGCATAGAGTACACCTCTTCTAAGGTGACATTTTCTTTAATTGAAATGGTGGTGATAAGAGAATCATACTCAGGTCCTAGACCAGTGAGTAGGTATGTGATAATTTCATCACATTTGAGTGTCTGACCTGCCACAGCAAGTTCATCAGAGAGCTTTTTCACATACAAGAAATATTCTGTAACAGACTGAGTAGTTTTACGAGCAGTAGCAAGCTGCGAACGGATTTGGATGGCCTTAGCTTTTGATTGTGTAGCAAAGGTGGTGTGAAGAGATATCCAAACTGCATGAGAAGTAGTGCATTGTGCTACTTGCATGAGTATATCATCAGTAAGAGAGGCATTAATACAAATGAGAAGAAGATTGTCTTGGGTTTCCCATATATCAAAGGCTGGGTTTGATTGCATGGTGCCATCACTGTGAGGAATTTCCTTTGCAGGCATTTTAATAGTGCCATCAACACAGCCAAACACTTTTTAACCTTTGAGATAGGGAAGCATGGTCGCTTTCCAATTTAGAAAATTGGTGCGAGTAAGTTTGGTGATATTGATGCTAGAAGAAGGATTGAAGACAAGTAGAGTGTTGTCAGAAGTAAGGGAAAAATGGGGAGAGGCGGCCATGGTGGCTAAGAGGAATCTGAGAAAGGAGTTTAGAAGGAAGAGATGTAAGTAATGGACATAGAAGAATCTTTATGAGAGAACGTAAGTTGTTGGCTCTGATACCGTGTAGAATTTAACAGAGACAGATAAGGTAGAATTGTTTTCTTATTTCAATTGTTTATTGTGGACAGAGTCTAAATATTTATAATGCAATTGTGAGTAAATTACTCCTACTAATTTGCTATATAAAATTCAAAAGTAGAATCTGAAAACGTAAATCAAGGTATTTAACAGAACTGAAACTAAAGATCTAGGATTATTGTTATGTCTTCTCCGCTTGTTGAGGTTTGGCCTGATTTTTAGTTGCTGCACAATCTTCTACGTGATCAACGGATTTCAATTCAATACACCTCATGTCAGGCAATAAGCTCAAGTGTAATGTTTCCAAACTCACGAGTGAAAGTCCATGCCCACCTCTTTTATTAGTTACCAAACGTCCAACTTGCAATAAATCTTGTACTCTTTCCATGTTTCCAATATATAATTCTCTCAAATTCATAAACCCCTGCATCAAAAGAAAACAAGGGTACCAATATGTTGATTTAATTCCTAGTAATATAATTGTGCACTTTTGGAACTAAACGAGAGGCAAGAAATCAAGTCAAATCAGCAGCACCTCTGATTGAGCACTCATTGAACCATTTGTTGTAGTAGTAAATTTTGTAGTCAGCTTTGGACATTCATACACCTTCAACGTCTCCAGACGAGGGAATAAGAAATCATGACATCCAAGACAGAAGCAGGCAATACTTGGTAATTGTATAAGCAACAGGTCCTGCAGATCAGGGAGCATCATCTCCTTCTCAACATTTACAGGTGAAACATGATCATCCTTTCCAAATACTCCTAATAATTGAGAGGATCTCTTACTTTAAGTATTTGGAGCTTTTTGAGACCTGAAGTCATGGCTACTGGGAAGAGACTCTTCAACTTGTTGCATTCTTTGATTTCATTTCGACACAAATTGGGGAAGCATGAAGATTAGAGATCACTTTCTGACAATATCTTATCCTTTTCATCATCATAATCCTTAGCAATGATTTGCTCCAATTCATCACAAGTTGAAATCTCTAGAACTTCTAGTTGAACTAGACTAGCAATCATGGTGTCTATGAATACATATATCAGTCTCTTACACTCATACACCACCAAAGTAGTCAAATGGCTTAGCACGAGACCCTTCCATGGCACAGGCAGGGAGTACAAATGTAATGTTTACAAACTTGTTAACCCCTGCATCAAAAAAAAAAAAAGCATCAATTTGTTACATATAATTCCTAGTAATTTATGTGCACTTTGGAACTATTATATAATTTTGGTAAATAGATGAACCAATTTTCTCCAATATTTCAGCCAAATACTCGTCAGCAAAAAGATATAAATAGATAGGGCAATAGGGCATAGGAATATGAAATCATAAGTCGCAGCACTGAAACAGACAACTTAATATTTTCATGTGGAGCTTTATCGTCCTGTCCAGATACTTCCATTAATTGGCGGAAGAGCCTCAATTTCACTCAAATTAGGAAAGCATAATGATTGAAATTATAGGTCTCATTTCATAACAATTATTATTTTCTAACTTTTTAATCCCTGCATCAAGAGACAGAGAATGATATACTGAGACGACTACTTTTAAATTCAATGAATATCTAAAGTAGTTAATAGTATTTATCAATTACTTTAGTTTTAGAAATTTGGTGGAAGAAAGAAGAAATTATCACAATGTATTGAAGTTGAAAATTTAAATTAGAAAAGGAAAAAAATTAGTGTAGAAATATAAAGGATGTACTTGAGCAGTGCCAACAAATTATCAAATTCTTTCGTGGCCATAGATTCTTAGATTTTACACTCATTCACAAGACTGGAAAAAAAGAGACAGTTTTCTTAGCTGAGGGAAGTTGATGATGTCATCTATGGAGAGTGCATCTCCTTTTCCACTGTAAAATATTTGCTTTAAATTGCCAGCATCTCTAATCATTATCTGTTCCAGGTTCACAAGACTTGGAGACACACAGACAGGGAAGACATGTTCCCAGTTACCACGTTCAGATATGAAGATAGTTTTTAATTTTGGGAAGCGAAGAGACTCTGAAATTATTTCCCTTTCATCATCTTCTTCTCCGATAATATGCTTAAATTCACCGCAACTGAGTATCAGTAGTGTTTCTAGATGAAAAAGACTATGAGCGAGGGACGGTGTGAAGATAAATGTCAGTTTGTGAAGAGACGGCCACAACTTCAGATGAATAAGACTTTTAAGGCTGACATGTTTGGTGGGCCCCTTCCATATACATTTGAGCTCAACCATTGAAGATGTAACCTTGTTAAAGATGACAACAGCGGCAGCTCCTTCTCGTTAATTCCTTCATCAGCCACACCCAATTCAAATACCTCTTCCAATGATTGGCAGTCTTCAATTTCCCTCTCCTTAGATTTTTCAAAGCTTGCTGCCATTTTGCGGGAAACAAAGTGCGAATATCCCCACATCCATTCACTTCTACATGTTCTAATTTTTTTAACAATTGCTCAAATGTCTTTGCATTTAAGGATGAGGCGCTTGTCTTATCCAAATATAGTACTGTCAAGGTTGGGTATATTTGTTCGTTTACTTTCTCACTAATATAAAATCCTTAGTTTCATCCTTACAAGCTGTTAAGAACAACGTATGGCTTCGTTACCTTCATTAATTTCCTCTTATTTCATTATCTTTTTAACAAATCCATCCAAGTTAGTACAAACAAATATTTTTGATACTAAAATTATACTATCATAAAGGCTATATATGCATATTATCATAGTAATGGTCACATCACTGTTTCGACGTCGTTATGAATTCTAAACTAAAATTTATTTTATGAAGGTCATCCCCTCCATTATACATCACAGTATTGTTATTATCATGATCTATCTATTTTTTTCTTTTATCGGTCTCCATCACTCATCGAGATCTAACTACTTTCAGTCTTATATTTATACGGGAGTGTACAATTACCATTATTATTATTCCTACTACTATTATTATTGTTATTGACGCGGGGTGGGCCACAACGTCATTGTCGGCAACAAGGTTTTATCATGCCTCTTGAGGAGGTAGGGGTGTGTGTTTGGAAGAGCTTTTTGATATAATCATAAAATTATGATTAAGGTTCAGGAGTCGCCACCTAGTATTATGGTCACTATGAACCTATAGTCTGCGAGAGTCTGAGTAAGGGACTGGTTGTGCAAGGGGAAGATGCATCACTTCTAGGGCACCCTACCTAAGGTAAGTTGCATTGTTGTTTGATTGTTTTTCTATATCGGGTTTTTATTCATTGATCTTTTCTAAGGTTCAAGGTAGACCTACCTTATCGGGTTTCATTCTAACCATTCTAAAGTCAAAATTTAGCATCGTATTTTTACACCTTATATCTTTAATACCTGAAGATGTACTTTATCGTGTAATTTTACACCCCACATATATTAAAGTCTACATCTGGATCCTAAAAAAAGATTGGAAAAAGGTTTTGACATTTTGATCAAACCCTAATGGATAACCATATACTAGTTATGATATTTATTTTTCTTGGATTTTCAAAACATGAGAAAGATGTAATTTTTTTAATTAAAATATGATTGGAAAATTTTTAAGATTTAGCCGTATGTATGAAAAAAAATTTCTTTCTTTTAAAAGGGGAAACTAATTTAAAAATTTTGAGTTTTTTTTTTTAAAACAATTTCGGAGATAACTGGGTATTTTAATATTGGATTTGTATCTTACAGTGTAAAAATACAACTCAATATTAAGAATAATTAATAGAAAAACATGGAAGAAAATCACAAATTTTTTGAAAGGATTTTTAATTTTTTTTGAAATTTTTGTTTTTTATAATATATAAATATATATAATATTATAATTAAATATTATAAAATATGTGGGCTGGGCCGGCCGTAGCCCAAGAATGATTGGGTTGGGCCAAAATCTTTTTTCTTTTTCTAAGGGTGGGCCAAATCAGCCTAGCCATTTCATCTGGGATGGGCCAAGTTCGGCCTGACCTAAAGCAAAGGTAATTATTTGCAGGACGTGAACAGTAGTTCACGTCCTGCATGCAACCGAAATGGTTGCAAAAAATGGAGGTTGATGAAGGAGCGGCTCACTCAAAGCAGGAGTCTCGACGATGATCAGGAGGCTTAGTTGGTGGCTCGGGTGGCGTAACTACGAAGAATGGTGGTCGGAGTCATTCATGAGGGAGAGAAGAAGGATTTTACAGAAGTGAGAGAGAGGAAGAAACGACGGTTGTTCCAAGCGTTGAGGAGGCTAGTTGGCATTTGGGGTAGCTACTTGTGGTGGAGCTGGTGGCGGACAAGCTGGTGGTAGCATCCTTCTTCTCTCAGGCCTTGACGGTGGAGAGAGAGGGGGAGAGGGTAATTTTATCTTCACTAGGAAAACATTTTGGCTCTTGATTCAACTGGGAAGGATCCCAACCGTTAGCTCAAAGTAGGCATCATGAACTGTCAAATTTGAGAGTTCAAGGCTACCTGAGTTGGTCTTTTTGGGTTGGTGCCAAGTCCGTTGTGTTTTTAATGAGCCAGTAAGGACCATATTGGGGCATATAGTGATGTCAGGTGAGTTTTGTCAAATTTGGTGAAGGTTAGATATATTAAATACACCTGCAAAGTAGATAACCTGATTAGCTTTTCTGTGTAAAAAATGAGAAGATAATGAATAGTGACCAAACAAAACGTCGTCTTGTCTTTTTTTTTTAATGCAAAACAACGCCGTTTAGGGTTATATTTGGGATTTTTGTCAAACATTAATGTATTCATCCAGCTTTTAATTGTGTTCAATTGTACCCCTAATTGACCTTAAACTTTTGATTTAATGCAATTAAGCCCCTGTCGAATTACAATTTCAACCTCGGATTTAAACGCCTTTTGCACCTTGATCCTTTGTCTCGGATTTATGCAATTTATGCCCTAATCGACCCCAAAACTCTAATTTACTTGCAATATTTCCCCTTATTTCAATCAATTAACTTGGTAAAAATTAAATTTGATCTCTTAAAATTTTAATCTTCTCAATTAAGCCCAAATTGGGCTCCCAAATTTAATTTTCCACCAAATAAAATTAATTTAACCCTTTGAAAGTATAATTAAGGACTTGCAGTTAATTAAATCCTTCAATTGGACTCAAATTAATTCTTAAACATAATTAAAATTTAATTTGGCCCATGACTAAATCAAATTGGCCTACTAAAAATTTAAATATGTTCTTGGACTTAATGTTTATGCAAATTCATCCAATAACCATTTAATCTGACCTGAAATTTGCATTGTTTCTTTATTTTTTGGCATAATGGGGTACAATTAAGTCTTGAATTTTCTTCAAAATTACAATTTGATTTTTTTGTATTTTTTAAAATTCTCTCCGGCCTGCTTTCTCCATATTGTCAGCCCTTATTTTATTTTTTGATTTTGATTTTAAAAAAAATAAATTTTGGGGGATAACCCAGAATTGGGTTATGACAATTATTATTGAAATAACAAAAATCTCAAACTTGTTTTGAAGGATAAAATCAAAAACCATAAAAAATTTGACAAAAGGGCAAATGAAATAAATAAGAAATCAAACGAAAAAGGACCAAACTAAAAAAAGAACATCAAAACTAACACCAACCAAAAATAGGGATCAATTTAGGAGAACTGAATATAAAAGAAATGAAAATAAAATAAGATATTCAAAGAATAAGGAGGACTAAAATGGAAAACACAACATATAAGAAATTATAATTAAAGGACAAAATTGAAAACAAAAAAAATTTCTAGAAAAGGAATAAGGACAAAATAAGAAACTCAAAAAATAAAGATTGAAATTAAAAAAAAATAAACAAAGAGGACAATTATATACTTTAACTGTTAAGAGAGAGAAAAGAAAAAAAAAACAAAAACAATCAATCACTGACGGCAATTCAACCACCATAAGTCTATGCGTGTCACCCCACATAGAAAAGGACACAACTGTGTTTCTAGAGAGATCGAGAATAGCTAGAATTAGCTATCAGGTGGTGTCCCATATAATTATAAAGTTATTTGGTGATAAGTGGTCTTAAAATGTTTTTTGGCATTGAGAAATACTCAAAAACATCATTTTGATTATAGATTTCCAACAAATTTTCAAAAAGCTTTTCCAATTTTACCAAGCATTTTTTTTCATTGATTTTTAGTGACAAAACATCAATTTTATTATAACTTTGTGCATGTTTAGTATCTAAAAACGTTGTCCATAATAAACTTCTCCAGTAATTAACTGCCATTTATGAGTTTGCACTTTCGTCTACCCACCCACCTCGGGCTCACATTCTCCAAGTGCTGGTTGGCAGGGAGAAACCAGTGCTTGAATCGTCCGCTACTTGAGATACCTGGAAACCAATTTTCGGGAGAAGTTGCTTTAGTGGATACATCCTGTTAGAGGCCACTTGCTTTGGGTTCCGATTTTGATTTAATTATGGGCCTAGCGGATGATGTTATAGTCTAAATTTACTGGACAAGCTCTTGCACTGCGACAAAAAGATGCTTTGTCGACTTAATCTAGTTCGTTCAGGTTTACATAGCCCAAATAGAAAGGAAGTTTCTTTTTCATTAATGCTTTTGATTTGTTATTTTATATTCGGTATAACTCTTCATTCTATTAAATTTTTTGATCCTTCTCATCATTGTTTTGAGAGAGTTCGTTTATAAATTCTAGTTGTTGTTTATTCTCATTTGTGTTTCCAAAAATAAGATATTTAATAGACTTGAGAAAAAAAAAATTACTACAATCAACTACAAGCTCTTAAATGGCAGACACTAATTTTTTCAATGCTAGAGGATTTATCCTTCACTCATTCACATTGTAAGTTGATTTTTTTATATACTCATTCACATATATTTATATATCTATGTAGAAACCAGATAATTGCACGGTAACAAGTTAACCAAGTGACTTGCTATATATAAAATACAAACTTCAAAAGAAAATTATTGTTATTTTTTCCACAAAAACTTAAACTTGAGATTTAAATATACGCACACACTTGTATAAGTAAAATTAGGGGTGTTTAAAAAAACCAATAAACCAAGTAAACCGATAAAACCGATAAAAAATTAATCAAAAAATAAAACCGATTAAACCGATTAGATTATGTAGAAAAAACCCTGGTTCGATTTGGTTTTCGGTTTTGTAGTGCAGAAACAAGGTTAACCGAACCGGACCAGTTCAAAAAAGGGTCCCTAGGCTAGGCTAGTATAAATAGAAAAAGTTGCGCCGCACCTCTCTCTTCTCGCCAGTTTACTCTCCGCTAACCCTAAACCTTTCAATTTCAATTTTCAAACAATCTCTCCTCTCACTACTCAGAGCCACCCCGCTGTCCCCCTCGCCCCCCGCCCTCTCCGGCCTCCGCTAAGGCCGCCCTCGTACCAGAGCACCTGCAACCCGTCCCCTCTCGCCTCTCCCTCTCCACTCTCCTTAGACTAAGAAAACATAAACACAGATCGACCATCGACGTTTTCTCAGTCTCAACTGGACCAAAATAGTCTGTGTTTCCATCAGACTGATGTTTCCTCAACCTCTCAAAACCAGAGAGTTTTAATTTTTTTTCTCATTTCTAATTAATTAATTTGGTTAAGGTTATTTTTATTTTTAATACAATTAAGTTATTGTTTATACGTTTCTTCCTCAGTCTCCACTGGATCAATAGTACTGTCGGTGACTTCATGTTTCCATCAGACCGACGTTTCCTGATTTCCTCAACCTCTCAAAACCAGTGAGTTTTAATTTTTTTTCTCCTTTCTAATTAATTCATACAGTTAAGTTTATTATTATTTTTAATCAATTTTGTTGGGTGATGAATTTTGGTTTAGGTTTAAATTAGAATTTAGAGCTATTTGGATGATTAAAGCGATTCAGTTTAGGATTATGATTATTTTTAATCAAAATTGTCGTTCTTACTTCTTACAATTGTTTGCGGTTTAGGATTAGAGATGTTTTGTACATGTAATTTTAGAATCTTACATGTAATTTTACAGTTTATTTTGCTATTTTGTAAATGTAATTTCAATATCTGCTACTGTAAACTTGTGTTGATTCTGTTGCTGTTGCTGTGTTGATTTTGTTGCTTTGTTAGTTGATTACTAAAAATAGATGAATTGTTGATTTTGTTGTTGTGTTGGTTGATTTATAAGGTCATACCAAGTAGTTTGATTAAAATCATGTTTATAAGCATGTGTTGATTGACTTGATTCTGCAAATTAGTTTTGTTTTGATGGGTTTTTTTTATTCGGTTTTGTTTTGTCATTTTGTAAAATGTATTCATTATTCTGTTTTGGATAATCTTGATTAGCATTTTGTATTCATTAAAATCATGTTATTCTTGTATTCATTGTTCTGTTACTTCTGTAATTATTTTTCCTCTATTGATAGATTTTCTAAGCTTGTTTTGGCACATTTTCTAAGCTTGTTTTCACATGTTACTTCTGTAATATTTGTTTCATTTTAATTTTTAAACATGAATTTAATCTTTATGTTTATTAAGTGCTGAAAAGAATTGTGCAAGTGATAATGAACATATTTGCATTTGGTAATTACAAATGGAAAACCTTCAAAATCAAAATGCTTCATCCACTAGCACTACCCCAACATCAACCAATGCCCCAGCTTCAAACACTAACCCAACATCAACTACTGCAGTATCCACCATGGAAAATAAAGGTAAACAACTTCAAGTCTTTGCATCTAGAAAAAGAAATGTTGATGATAAAAAAAAAGTCACAAATTTGGGATCATTTTATAAAACTTTATGGTGATCCTACAACCCCTAGAGCTGAATGTAATTATTGTGGAAAGGATTATACATGTCATACTATTATTAATGGGATAAGTAATATGTGAAGTCATTTGAAAGTATGCAAAAAGTTTTCTTTTGTGGTTGATATATAAGAAACAAAAAATTTTGATATTAGAACCTAATAAAGTAGGGGATGAACTAGGAGATCGAAGTGTGGGAACTCTTAAGGCAATAGGTTATGATTATGATGAATGTAGAAAGGCACTAGTGAAAATGGTTAAATTGATGAGTTGCCTTTTAATTTTATGGAGGGTAAGGGATTTAGATTATTTTCTAGGACCTTGTAGCCTAGATTTGACATTCCTTCTTGTTTCACTGTTATGAGAGATTGTTTGAAACTTTATGTTGAGGAGAAGGAAAGATTAAAGAGAGATCTTAAGGGTTAACGATTATGGTTAACAACAGATAAATGGACATCAATCCAAAACATTAACTATATGTCCTTAACGGCTCATTGGATTGATAATGAATGGAATTTGCATAAAAAATTCTGAATTTTTGTTAAGTTTCCAATCATATGGGTGAGACAATTGGTCAAGTTATTGAGAATTGTTTGTTAGATTGGGGGATTGATAAACTTTTAACTGTTATAGTAGACAATGCAAGCTCTAATAGTGTTACTATTTCATATTTAAAGAATGTGATGAAGATTGGCCAACTAATATATTGTCAAATGAACATTTGCATGTTAAATGTTGTGCACACATTGTAAATCTAATTATATGTAATGGTTTGAAAGAGATGAATGTTTCGGTTGTTAAGATTTGAAATGCAATTAGGTTTGTGAGATCTTCACCCTCTAGGCTACTTACATTTAAGAAGTGTGCAGAAAAGTTGCATATCAAGTGTAAGAAATCATTGTGTTTGGATGTTGCAACTCGATGGAATTCAACTTATCTTATGTTAGAAGCTGCTGAAAAGTTTGAAAAGGTGTTTGTAAGGTTAGGTCAAAGTGAACCTAGGTATGTGAGTTACTTTTTGGAAGTTGATTCAAAGGGGAATAAAAAAAACATAGGGCCACCTAGTTTCGAGGATTGAGAAAATGCTAGAACTTTACTAAAGTTTTTAAAGATCTTTTACATGGTTACATTGAAATTTTTTGGCTCATTGCATGTTACATCAAATTCTTTCTTCAATGAATTGATTTACATGCATACAAACTTGTTGCAATTGTGTAAAAGTAGAGATAATCTTTTGAGTGGAATGTCGATGAACATGATGAGTAAGTTTGAGAAGTATTGGGGTTGTGGAGCAAATCAGAATTTTTTATTATATATGGCTAATGTTTTGGATCCACGTCTTAAGTTGAAATATGTGAAATTTTATTTTGGTGAGTTGTATGATTATGACAAAGCACAATTGCTAACAAAAAAAGTGAGAGATAATTTGATGAGCTTGTATGAGTTTTATTTGTAAGCTGATGAAGTGGTGGATAATAATAGGCATAAACAAGATGTTAATGATGCTATTGATGACATGGAGGTAGATGTTAACACTTTAGCTCGGTTCAAAAGGCACTTACTGGAGGAAGATAGTGTGGAAAATAGAAATGAGGTTGAGAGGTATTTGGTTGATGGTTGTGAGGATCCTAATGATGATAAATTAGATATTTTGAGTTGGTGGAAGATTAATGCTTCAAAATATTAGATACTTTCGAAAGTTGCACAACATGTTCTGGCTATTTCTATATCCACAATGGCTTCCAAATCAGCCTTTAGCACAGGTGGTTGTATACTCGATCAATTTTGAAGTTCTCTATCTCCAGCAACAGTTTAAACACTTATTTGTTGTCAAAATTGGTTGCATCATGGTTAAATTCCAACTGATAATACAACCTTAATGAATGATTTTGAAACCTACGAAAACCATGAATCAGGTAATGTTTCTTAAAAACTTACACCTTTTATTTTATGATTTATTCATTAACGCATTTTTATTCTAACATGTTTAATATTTTATTTTGTAGAATTTGGTGGAAAGTTGCATTTAGCAACGAATGATAATTAGTTCACAAATTGTGATGCATTTTTTGAAAACATATGGTATAAATATCTTTTTTTATTTTTATATCTTCTGATTTAATTTATCATGTTATAATTCTAGATTATGAATTTCAGGGATCAAAGTGTAATGCTCTTGAAGTGCTTTTTTATTAAGACGATATGCACATGAAAATTTATTTTTTGTGTCTTGGAGTGTTGTATGATAATGTTATTTGTTGTTTTTTCGTTAAGCCCTTTGAAGGCAATGATTTGTAATTTGGATTTTAACTTATTGGTGTGTGATTGTGAGTGTGTGTTATTTATTTAAACTTTTCGGAAGTAGAAAAATATTAGCAAGTTAAAAAATATATTGAACACAAGATTGACATTAATAATTTCATATAAATGAATATTCAATGGCCAAAAAATTTAATAAACATAAGATTGATAATAATAATTTAATACAATTGAATATTTAGGGGTTAAAAAATTAAATATATTTGAAATCTTCAAAGAAAATGAGACAATATCAACATTAATTGTAAGCCCAATAGAAATCCATTAGAAGCCCATTAAAAAGCCCGAAATAAGCTTATAGGTTTGTCTGGTTTTTTGGATAAAAAACCGGACCGAAACCAGACCGGAAATGATCCAGTAGGCCGGTTTGGGCCGGTTCCAGTTCGGTTTCGGGTCTTTTTTTTCCGGTTTGGCTGTTTTTTTAGGGTGAAAACTAAACCGAATCGAAAATGATCACCCCTAAGTAAAATGGGTATTGTAAACTATCTAGTAGGTGGCCTCGTGATAAGAGTTTACGACTAAAGGGTTTGCTCCCCTTGTGGTCTCAAGTTCGAGCAATGTGGTTGCTAATATGATGGCCACTGGAGACTTACATGGTCGTTAACTTCAGGGCTCGTGGGATTAGTCGAGGTGCACGCAAATTAGCTCGAACACCCACATTAATAAAAAAAAAAAAAAGAAAGGGGTATTGTAAGAACATAAATAGTGTTTTACAGTAACATTCATTCCAGATCTCAAGTAGCATTGCTAGGCCTATTTGAAAACAACATAAAGAATTGTAATAGAAATAGAACATCAAAATGACGGGGAAAACATGTTGATGAGGCAAATACACAAATCGTAGAGCCATTAGTTTGAGCAGAAAGGAGAACGAAAATCCACACATTAAACAATATGCACACAAATGAGTAATATTATGCCCTTGTTTTTGAAGGTTCAGACACTTGAAAAGAAACACAAATGGGCAAGCAAACATACGCCCTTATTTCTTGAGGTTCGCACAAATAATGACTAAAGACGCAACATGACATGCATGGGTAAACAACACACATAGATAGAGAAATCAATATCCTTCTTTTAGAAGTTCTATAAAATTATAATACAAAGCCAAAGCCAAATTGTATGCCATTGCCAATGAAACAGTTGAAATCACTTCCACAAATTAAAAAACATTCGCAGCACCAACCAACCAACCTGATGCAAACATGAAGAACAATTATTAGCCATATTACTTGTATGCCTGGATATTGCATATGTTGATTTAATTTAACCATTTAAAGATAAATAATTGCAGCTATTTTACCTGCAAGAATGAATTGTTAGCATGTTTTTCAAATTCCAATGCCAAACTTATCATCTGACTTAATTATCATGACCACCTCCATCCTCGTCTTGTTCCTCTTCCACCTTTTCCTCTTCCTCTTCCTCTCCCTCTCCCTCCTCCCATTCCTCTTCCTCTTCCACCTTTTCCTCTTCCTCTTCCTCTTCCTCTTCCTCCTCCCATTCCTCTTCCTCTTCCACCTTTTCCTCTTCCTCTTCCTCTTCCACTTTTTCCTCTTCCCACCACCCATTATTTCGGGTCCACATTCTACAAGTGGTGGTTGGCACGGAGCAACCAGTGCTTGAATCCTCGACTACTTGAGATACCTGCAAAACCAATTCAAGCAAGTCATACGCATTCTAACTTATAAGTTTTATTATTGAGTGAAACAAGAAACAAAAACACTAAAAGAAAGGCAAGAAATCAGGTCCAATAAGCAGCACCTCTGATTGAGCCCGCATGGAACCATTTGATGTAGTACCAAATTTTGTGGTCAATTTTGGACATTGATGCACCTTCAACGTCTCCAAATGAGGGAATAAGAAATCATAACATCCAAGACTAAAGCAGACAATACTCGGTAATTGTTCTAGAGACAGCTCTTGCAGATCAGGGAGTACTATCTCCTTCTCAACATCGATAGGTGAAGCATGATCATCCTGTCCAAATACTCCCAATATTTGAGAGGATTCTCTTACTTCAAGTTTTTGGAGCTTTTTGAGACTTGAAGCCATGGCTACTGGGAAGAGACTCTTCAACTTGTTGCATCCTCTGATCTTAAGTTGACACAAATTAGAAAAGCATGAAGATTGAAGATCACTCCCTAATAATATCTGATTCTTTTTATCATCATTATCCTTAGCAATTATTTGCTCCAATTCCTCACAAGTTGATATCTCTAGAACTTCCAGTTGAACTAGACTAGTAATCATGATGCTTGTGCATACATGTGTTAGTCTTTTACAATTCCTCACCACCAAAGAAGTCAAATGGCTTAGCACAAGGACTTTCCATATACACCTCATGTCAGGCACAGGCAGGGAGTACACATGTAATGTTTCCAAACTTGTTAACCCCTGCATCAAAAGAAAACAAGGGTACATATTTGTTAGATATAATTCCTATTAATTTTTGTGCACTTTGTAATTATTATATAATTTTGGTAAATGGATGAACCAATTATACCCAATACCTAAATACTTATCAACAAAAAGATATAAATAGACAGGGAAATTGGGCATGGGAATATGAAATCATAATTTTTCATATTTATGGTAATCTAAATATTAATTATTATTTTATACTAGTTCAATTAAAAGCAACCATGAAAAAATTATACTTATTAAGTAAAAAATAGTTTTTTTATACTTGATTTATGATTAAAAAAAACAAATTATAACATTAACCAAAAATAAAAAAAAAATACAAAAGACAATAATTTTAACTACAAAATGCTTTATTGTTGATCATTTTAATTATTTTTTGCATACGAAAGTGTGAAAAAAATACAAAGAAAAAACATGAAAAATATATAATAAATAATAAGTTTTTTAAACTAAATACAGATTTTTTATTAACTTTTTGAATTGTTTTTAATTTTTGTCATAAGTTGCAGCACTGAAATAAACAACTCAGTATTCTTAAATGAAGCTTTACCGTCCTGTCCAAATACTTCCACTAATTGACAGAAAAGCCTCAATTTCACTCAAATTAGGAAAGCATAATGATGATTGAAAATATAAGTATTGACAATTAAATTATCAATTAAATTCAGTTTTAGAAATTTGGAGGAAGAAAGAAGAAATTATTACAGTTTATTAAAGTTGACAATTTAAATTAGAAAAGAAAAAAGATTATGGAGAAATATAAAGGACGTACTTGGAGCTGTGCCAACAAATTACCCAATTCTTCGTGGCCATGAATGGTTAACACTTGCAAAGAAGGCAACTGGGCAGCAGAATTCTTTGGACCAAAAAAACTGCAATTTGAAAGAATCAATTTTCTTAGCTGAGGGAAGTTGATGACGCCATCTCTGGTGAGTGCATCTCCTTCTCCACTGTAAAATATTTGCTTTAAATTGTCAGCTAATGTAATCTTCATCTGTTCGAGGTTCAGAAGACTTGGAGACACGGAGACAGGGAAGACATGTTCCAGTTTATCACAGCCACTTATAGAAAGAATTTTTAATTTTGGGAAGCCAAGAGACTTTGGAAGTATTTCCCTTTCACCATCCTGTTCTTTGATAAGACGCTTCAATTCATCGCATTGTTCTATCTGTAGTGTTTCCAGATGAGTAAGACTTTGAGCGAGGGATGGTGTGAAAATAAATGTCAGTTTGTCAAGAAACAACAAGTCCAGATGAACAAGACTTTGAAGGCTGACATGTCTGGTGGGCCCCTTCCATATACATTTGAGCTCAGGTAACCATTGCAGATGTAACTTGGTTAAAGATGACAGCAGCCGCAACTCCTTCTCCTCGTTAATTCCTTCATCAGCCTCAACCAATTCAAATACCTCTTCCAATGAGTCGCATAATTCAATTTCCACACTTAATAGATTTTTCAAAGCTTGCCGCCATTTTGCTTGAAACAGAGTGCGAATATCCCCACATGCAGTCACTTGTACATGTTCTAATCTTTGTAAGAAGTCCTTTTGCGACCCATGGTCATGGGTGATCATCTGATCAGAGGACAATACTATATTTTTTAAACCCTCAATGTTGCTAAAACCAATTTGAGACACAGTAGGAAACAACTGCTCAAATGTCTTTGCTTTTAAGGATGTGGCGCTGATAACACCCAAATATAACCTTGTTGAGGTTGGGTATTCTTTATCGAGTGAATACCAATCCCCTAATAGTATATCATATTTGAGCAGCCTGGGAAAAACAAAATCTCTGGGAATGCATTCAACCTTCGGTATCATCAATGATAATACAGCTA